>TBL_comb47_HYPODRAFT_10001577_pt1 | contig 29414 bp, 46 predicted proteins | sample TroBogypolimnion_40_FD_10682 | JGI IMG/M metagenome (IMG submission 10682) | reverse complement strand
GGGACTCGAGTCTCTAAGCCCTGGGAGAGACAAGACGCGGTTTTTGGGTGGGAGGGTATTTTGGATCGAAATTACATAGTATCGGGGGTCACTTTGTCTTCCCGGACTTCGACAAAAACGGGGAGGAACATCGACTTGGCCTTGGTCTTCTTGTCGGTGATCAACGCGTTGTACTTGACGGCCACTATCTTGCCGATATACTCCGAGGGGTCCTTGGACCGGTCCTCGTCACTGAGACCCGTGCCCACCGCGGCCGTGACTGTGCCCCCAGCTGAGGACACTTGGAGGGAGCCTATTTTGCCCTCATATTTGCCCGTTCCCGGGAGGATACCCGTGACCTTCAGGTCCGCCTCGAGCTCGGCCTTCATTTTGACCTGGTGTTTGACACGCTTATCCTCCCATGGACCCTTGGGATCCTTGAGGACTAGCCCCTCCTCGCCCTCCGCCAGCTTTTGTTGGTACAGGGTCTGAGCCTCATCCATCGAATTCACGATCGAAATAGGGGCGATCCGGATACGCTCCAAGTTCTGGGTGTGGAGCATAAGGTGCCGCTCGCGGTACCCCGTGGAGCACTTGCCGGCCCGGAAGCTCGTGAGTGGGATAATGTCCCAGACGACCGCCCGGATCTGGTGGGCCAGACCCCGGGTTCCCGTGCCCTTCTGGAACTTGGTCAGGAGCCCGTTGCCCGTTTTGCGGTCCAGAGTCTCGCCGTTGGGCCCCGTCATGAGGAGCTCACCGTCAAGCACAAAGTCCTCACCGGCCACGAGAGTGAGCACGTCCTTATCGAGCGCCTCAAACAGCTCAAGCTCCTTACCGACTCGGGTCCAGTACGTGACTTTGCCGTTTTCCACAACCGCATTGAACCGCATACCGTCACACTTGGTTTGAGCTAGGCATGGGAAGGCGATGGTGCCGGTGCTTACGAGCATACACGGCCATGAGAGCTGTAGGTCGGGCCAGATCTTCTGGACCGTGGACTCGCTCACTCCACACCGCAGGTTCCGGCCGAGCACGCGGCGCACGACCTCACGGTCACTGGTTTCGAGGGCGCCAAGAGCCAAGGCAACACGGTCGCGAGCCGCCGTTCCGCGGATAACCCGACCGGCCAAGCCAACCTCGAGCATCTCAAAGGTGGACTCGAGGTCAGTCATAGGACCGCCAGACTTGGGGTCCGGAACCGCCTTGATGTAAAAGTTGATACTTGGGTCGAGCGCCAGACGGAAGGCATCCTTCAGCGTCTGGTTGCCCTTATTTTCGTTCAAAATTGCCTCCTTCTCGAGACGGCTGCTGGTCGCCTCGAGACGGTTGAGGATGCTGAGTACGGAAGCCATGCTTGTTTGGCTGTGAAGAGGTTGTAGTTCTTAAGGGCTTGGGTCGGGCCCCTTTAGGGTGGACAGGACACGTTTTCTAGGAGGACTCCGTCACGACTCGAGACCAGAGGTCTCTCGTGTCAGCTCCATGTTGTTATCAGGGCTGCCCATTGTTGCCCACGGAACTTGACATTCTCAGTAAACTCATATCTTACATTCCTAAGACTGCGTTCAACTGCATACAAGTCCCCTTCTGCGATGAAAAAGAAAGCGAGTACATCCGAAATCAGACCATTGTCAATCATATTCTGCGTCCATCCAATTTCAAGAAGCTCATCGTCAGTTAGGTGTGTGAGTATGATGGAGTCCATCTTTTCGTCTTGGCTATTGAGCGTCTCGCGTCTTTAGGTGCCTCCAACAGAACCTAGATCCTTCTTGAGCCCTCAATTCGCATGAAAAATTGTTTTTACAGACGGCGGAGCACTTGGGCGGGGGAGGGACGAGGATGGCACGACACGTGGGGCAATAATTGCGCGTATTACACCACGGGCCTAGACAAGCTTTGTGAAACGTGTGAAGACACCGGGTCGTGAACCCGTCTAAAGGAGACACAACAGTTTGGCAAATAGAACACTCCATATTACACTATAATCACTTCAGCCCTCTATGCCGCGCCTGTGCCACAGGCCATCTTCTTTGTTGTACCACAAACGCCCGTCAGCTTTCATACGCGCGAGACGCGCCGGCCAGCCCTCTGCGGGGTTTCCCGCCTCGTCCACACGCTGAGCCGCACGAGCCTTGGCCCACGCGACGAGCTCTTGGGGTGTTGGCTCGGGAACCACAGTCTTAGGTCTGACCCATTCAGACAACTTCTCCTTCTCGAGCACCGGCGGGGGCTCGAGAGTGAGTTTGGGGGTAGGCTTGTACTTGAGCGTCTTGAGGAGGCTCTTGGACACCATCATGTACTTTTGGTTCGAGTGAGAGGGGCCAGGAGGCTTGGGTCGGGCAGGACACGTTTTTTGTACGTACATAGTATATGGCCAACTTACAAATCACGAGTAACAAGGCTAAACTTAGGAAATGGCTTGCAAACGAAAAAGAAAAGCTAAGCAGGGTCAGGAAAATCAACAACAACGCGCGTAACAATAACGGGAATTTGAACGGACCTTCCGTCAAGAAGCGTAAAGTGAATACACCTAATGAAGTATATCGTAAACTTATACAAGAAACTAATTATAGACTAAAAAGATCAGCGGATTACGGTTATAGAACAAACCCCAAGGCGAACTTTTCAAATTATAAAAATTGGAACGGCAACTTTGCTGGTATATCACAGGCCGTTCCTCTCATTTTGACTATGAGAAACAATAACGGATCCGAGCGTTACTTGGGGCACATATGGGTCAACGGTGTCAAGACGAAGAACAAGAGAACGACTGGTCATTTTCAGGGAATTCAGAAAACGGTAAACCTTAATCAAAGAATAATAAACGCCATGCAGGGTAATAAACCTAAACCGATCGCAAACAGGGTAAAGGTCGCGCCTATTTTGTTAAATGCTGTTGAAAAGCACTTGAGAGGACTCGGATACACCGCCATGTCTACGAGTATGCCATTCAAGTCTATGCGTAATTATTTCCTGTCCGATCCAAATTGGGTGCAAACGGGGTTTGGTGGGCACGCTTTCAAGAAAAACTTCAAATAGGTCTTCACTTTTTAGATACTCGCATACAGTTTGCCGAGCGGGGTCAAGGACCCGTCATCGTTGAATATGGCGCTCGTCCCCATGTGCGGGTCCTCTGTGCTCCGAGTCTTCCACGAGTATCGCTCGACGTATGACCGGGCATCGAGTCCGGCACACGCCGCTGTCATGAAGGTTTCGACAAGCGAAACCGCGAACCCACCCGGGAACTTTCCGGACCAGTCTGCAACGGCAAACTCCGTGACCCATATGGGCTTCTTGTACTTGGCCCATATGGTATCAATTTCCTTCAAAAATGAGGCGGAGTTTGGTGGAGCGTACCAGTGAACACAAATAAAGTCCACTTTAGGTGCAGCATCCATAAACTGCTCGAGCCAACACCCAGATGTAGTGGGATTACCGGCCGTTGCCGGGCTTCCGATCCGGTCTCCGTAGCTCGTGACGCGTGACCACATCGTGAGTGCTTGTTGAACGGTCAAGTTCGACTGCGCCGCCCCGTCAGGCTCGTTGAACCCGAGCATGATGGGTGAGTCTTCCTGCGGCAAAGAGCCTTTACCCCATGCCATGGGCACAAAGGGAAGATCGACCTGTGGAGACCCGTGAAGACCCCACGTATAGTACCACCTTGGATTGACTGACATCAATTTTGAAACAAAATTGGGGTCTGTCAAGTCGTACACGAAACCTTTCTTATCACTCATGTGTTATTTTTGAAGATTTTTAAATCGGGACACGATTGCGATCGCCTCATATAGGGAAAAAAGGTCAGAATCACGTGGAGAGGGAACTTGCCCTTGAAGTACCAGTACCGTGGTGGATTCATTTACCATATATACCCAAAATTTCTTTAACAACTTGTGACCGGACGACATCCTCGTCCGTAAACTGAACACACCGCATATTGGTAGAATCGGGGTTCAAACGACACAAAAGGTCCAAGAGTCCGTTCTCTTCGAACCCACGCTCGTGTTGCTGTAGGTCGCCAGCCACGACCATCTTCGAGCCTTCACCGATACGGGTCAAAAGCATCTTCATCTGGGAAGGTGTGGCGTTTTGCATCTCGTCCGCAATGACCCACGCGTTCTCAAAGGTTCGACCACGCATATAGGCCAAGGGACAGATCTCAATCTGTTGATCATAGACCATATCCTGGACCTTTTTTACACTAAAATTGCGATACAAGGCATCGAACATGGGTCGGGTCCAAGGTTCCATCTTTTTGTTCAAGTTTCCAGGGAGGAAACCGTGTTGCTCATCGACCGATACTGCTGGGCGCGTGATGATCAGACGCTGGACTTTGCCCGCCACGAGCGCCTTGGACCCTGCATGACACGCCAGAAGGGTCTTCCCCGTTCCCGATGGTCCCGTGCCTATAACAACGGGGACCGACGAGTACAAGAGGTCGAGGTACTTCCTCTGTGTGAACGTGCGCGGGCTGAGCATTTATATATAAACTCATTTAAGCTTTAAGAATGAATCGTATCATCGACCGAATAGCACGGTTCTGTGACCCAAGAGAACGTAGGATACTTGGGTTTGATTATGAGACGTGTATCAAACTCAAGTTTCCTCCAAACAAAGTCGAGTTGACCATTTCTGAATTTCCATACAAAATTGGAAAAAGTGATATCCTTCCGAACGACCGTACACGTTGGCTCATTTCCAAGAATGCAGGGCGAAGTGAGGGGCTCCATGTTCAGAGACAAGGTGACGAGGACGCATATTCAATAGATGATATTCGTTACACGCATCACTATAACTATGAAACCGGAGAGGTCAGGATATATCACGATGATACTAGGTCTTTTGAAGAGTATGTTTCAACGGCTCACAGACGGACTCTGGCCGCGGGTCCTTAATTTTGAACTGAAATTGAGTCTTTGTAGGCCAAACATACCCCCACTTCATGTACTCGGTCTCTTCAAAGTGGTAATAGTCGGGCCTTTTACGATTCAGGGCGGCTTGGTGGGACAAGTGGATAGGTGGCCAACCCCACCAAGGTGGTGGTTGGGGGTTCTTACAGTGTGGTAATTTTGACATGAAATTGCGATACCCTTGAGCGACCCACTCATCGATCATGGCGTTACAGTACATGGCTAAGAAACACGTGTGTCCTTTCCACATCTGGGTCGCAGGGTGGTTGACCCAGCCTTTGGAGAGCCCCATGAGGGCTCTCCAGATCTGGTACGCTTCAACGCGTTCTTTTCCGAGCCTCCTATAGTCCAAAACTTTAGCACACGCCACGACATCAGGGTACGGGACGAAGGTTATCATTTGTCCTCGAGAGCACTGTTGCCCGGCTATCTATGACGAAGACGAGACGCGTTTTTTTAAGAGACTATGTTTCATTACAAGGCGGCAACATCACCTAGAATCATCCTGGCACGCGGCCACTTCTCCTTCTCACTATCCCCCAAATAAGCCCATAGACTGGGAGTAATCTCGTTGAAATCAGCCTCTTCCCAATAGCGGTTGGTCCTCTTATTGAAGATTCTTGGCAGACGCGCTCGGATCTCCGTCTTGGCTTCGACCATCTCCTTGAGCATAGCCGCAAAGGTTTGCGCTCGGCACCCGCTCGCGTCGACCTTATTGATGCGTTCGACAAGGGTCCAAGGCTCCTCGGTAAGGAGCTCCTTGACTTCCTCAGCGGTCAGGTATTCATTTTCTTGACATTTGGCAATCGAAACATAAAGTTTCTCCCGTCGCTCGAGGAGATCGATCTCCTGTGCACGAAGATCTCCACCTTGCTTCATCAAGATGATAGCTTCTCGGCGGTCGCCGCGTGCCAGGGCCGCCTCTCCGGCGGCATACAGACTGGCCGCCTCCTTCTCGAGCTCCGAAGCCTTTTCCTCGAGGACACGTGCTTTGGCGAGCATCTGATCGATGTCGTCATAAACAACCTTGAACTTTCCCGTCTCAAAAGAGTAAGCTTTGACCACGCCCGTGAACCGGCACAGGTCCACCTTCTTATAGACCTTCTCACCGATGAGAGTGCCGCAGTAGCGGTTTTTCGCTTGAGGGTAGTTTTCCTCGATAAACTTGCGAACACCAAGAGCCTCGGCGTGAGTAAGCTCCCAGACGCGGAGTCCGTGAACGCGACTCTCCATCTTGTTTGTCTTTGCCTTCTCTTGTGTTCTCGTCGCCTTGAGCGGGACAGGACACGTTTTTTACTCGCTCCTCGAGTTGAACGCCTCGAAACCTTTCAGAAAACCTTTTCCACCGGGCTTATAGTACTCGTGCTTGAATATGCGTTGCGCGGCTATGATCTTGTCCTCGTCACGCTCTACGGTGCCGTCGGGCTTCAAGTACACGTCTTCGCCAATAGGGTTCGCGCGGCGCTTTTTGTCTATTTTACCTAGCTCGACGTCCGTTTCTGTTGTGTAGAACGGAGGGTTTGGGTACCAGTCCATACGTAGATCGGTCGACCGTCGGTTGTTTGGCCTATATGTTCTACGATGCCTGACTCTAAGTCTCGAATGAATTCAAGGTACGAAAGCTGATTGCTAGGTCTATTGATTCGTTCGAGGCACAGAGGACACTGGCACATGTTCTGATTTTACATGAGAATTGGTTCGGCTTGGGGAAGGGAGGACCCGAATTTCGGGTCCTCGGTCGGGGCGCACCGCGCCCCTCCTCACGTTTTGCTCCCTCAGTTCGGGTCCCATAGGGGCTTGGAGCCTGTACCCGCGTACCGACTGGTGCCCCACGCAACACACAGAATAGCCACGAGACCAAGGACATCTACGAGACGTATCTCGTCTTTATCGCACCGCAAAGCGACATAGAGAGCCATAAGGAGTATTCCCAACAAGAGGGCTATCATATCTACTTTTTGTTTTCTTTTTCTTTTCGGATCTTTCGATAGATCCACCAGTTTGTGGCTGTGGTAAACATGACCCAAAGACCTATAGCTTTTCCTGTAAGTTCGGCGGCGTGTTGGAACGGGACCTCAGCCTTGGGTGTAGGTGCGACTCGGGGTCGTCTTGGGGGACGCATGGGGAGTCCGGTAATAAGCATATCTTTTAGGAAGACTTTTTCACGAGACGCTGAGCCGCAAGTGTATCCGTGTAAAAGATCTTTGCCGCCTCGAAACACGACGTGAACCCGTCACACTCAAAAGTCCACAGGTTCTTGGACGGGTCCGGGCGCTTGAGACGGGGGTTGATAGGCAAGGGGACGAAGGTCGCAAACAGAATCTTGAAAAGAGCCCAGTACATTCTTTACACATCATACCGTCATATTCTCTAAGTCCTTTGAGAGGGTCTCAAACTCGCGTAGGAGCCGCCGGCGACACACGGGGTGGCTGGGGTCTGCTGACCATCGCCGCCAAGCCCTTTGAACCTTGATGACGCTCGGTGTAGCGTCAAGCATAGCGTTGTGTATCCTGCGCCAGTACTTGGAGTCGAAGAGTTCTATGAGATTTTGTCGAACGGCCGCCACGTGATATTCCACAGTCTGATCCCCCGGCCAAGGAACGTCCAAAGCGACCCAGGCTGCATCCTTGATGGTTTCACACGCGAATTCGAGAACGGACCGAACAGGTTCGACGTTTTTCCACCGTCTGATATACGGGTCGAACGCCGAGTCGACTTGTAGATTGATCGCCGCTAGAGTCTTTTCATCAAGCCGACCCATGACGGACCAGTACGTCATATTTATCCCGCCCCATACAGCTCGTATAAGGTTCGCATCCAAATTCAATCGAAGTTCAATAAGCTGTGCCTGAACGAAGCGTGCGGCCGCCATTGTTCCTTGGTCTCTTAACACTAGGACTCTTTCCTTTAGGAGAAACCCGACACGTTTTCCGAGCCAGGCTCTGAACGAGGTTCTGAGCACTGTTGGTCGTGAGCCCCGCTTTTTTAAGGTTGGCCTGTATCTTTTGACGCGTCTTGTTTGAGGGCTCTCCGTAGTAGAAGCTACATGAGCCCCGTTCAAGCAAGTTCTGGACGTTCGCAGGTATCTGTGGGACCAGGATGTTCTTCGTATAATTTGGTTTGGCGTTCCGAAGGGCGTTTTTGACCAAGGCTATATAGTTTGAATTTTTCATGTAATTTCGAGTTTTGAACTGGAGGTTTCTCGTGTACGTCCCGCTTTCCAGATTGAAAAGAACCTTGGAACCATCCTTCGATAGTTCACCCGCAGCGACTATGACCCTATTTTTGTTGTTTGTAGGGAGTTGAAAGTGACGCGAGCCTGACTCGAGTTTGTTGAGTACCCGGACGAAGCTCTTGTGGTACCTGTTTGTCTCTGTATTGTACTCTATGAGGTACAGGTACGCACCATCAGGCAAAGTACTCACACTGGTGTTCCGGTACGTCCGCGTCAGGTTCAAATTGAACCTTCCTTGACCATAATACATCTTGGGCCAATGGCTAGGTATGCCTGTGACATGGTTCGGTTGAATGATTTTTTGGACTTGGTTTATGACTGACCCTCTATTGACGACGGGCCAGGGGCGACCGTTGGTCACCCCGAAGAGACGTTTGACATTGAGCTTTGGCTCCATATTACATACAAGCACTAAATTTCCGCTCTGAACTTACAGTTCATCGCTCCCATCATACCGCGGGCCGTCCGTCTGGGACGCGCCATCTTCACCACCCTGCTCCCACAGCGACTCTTCGTCCAGCTCGTCGGCGATCTGCATAGCCAGCTTACTCAGTGCCTCGGCTTCCGCCGCGTGCCAGACGTCGTACGATGCACGCAAACTGCTCTTGGGGTCGAACGGATTTTCGTAACGTCTGAGATCACTCTCATCTTCCTGAACCTGATCCAGTTCAGCTTGTAAATTCTCCACCGTCTGGGTGTGAATCTCCAGGCGCTCTTGCCACGGCAAATCGTGGTACGCGCGGTGGGCATCCTCCGCGTACGTCTGGAACAGGAACTGGTCACCCTGAACCAAAGCGTCCAGCTGCTCGACGGAAATGGTGCCTTGGATCCAGGAGGTCATCCAGTTGTACATGGAAGGAGTCACGAGCCCACGCTCGATATTCTCGAACACGGAATAGTCAAACTTGACCACCGCCTGGTCACCCTGGAAGCCGCACAGAATACGGCGCTTGGGACACCACGTGATAGTAGCCATCTTGTCGTCTTTTGGTTTTGTTAGCGCGCCTGGTCTTTAGGCCAGACAGGACACGGTTTTTCAAACAGACCGGCAGGGTCTGCGCCCCGCCGGGGTCGAAATTCGAGGCCTTTCAGGCCTCGGTTTCCTCAGAATCCTTCTTGGTCAGCATACTCAGAGTCAGCTTGTACGCGTTTGCAGCCGCCACCTTATCCGGAACATCCTTGGTCGTCTCCTTGATCGCCTCGAAAAACGCCTTGTACATGGGTGTATCCTCAATCTCCGCCTTGAGTTCAGCCGAAGCGTCCTTCAGGTCAGCCTTGAGACTGGATACGCGGTCAATCGCCTTCTGAAGAGCCTTGGAGGGTGCCATTTGTTAGTTGTCAAGGCGCCCAAGTTTTTATCTGCGCAACTTTCTCTTCACATGATGAGCTATAACAGATTCAGCTTTACGGGCTCTAACTTTCTGAATGTTTCGGGGCTTGACATTTGCACGCGTGACTGGATTACGAAATAGCCGCTTCTTTGGATCGGCCGTGAGCAAATTGTAGTTTGACATGTTTCTACCTATGAGTTTCATAAGCGTAGACTTTGTGTAATAGTTTTTCCGCTTGGTATTTTTGTCCACAACTTCATATACGAATACCGTCTTCACGGGCTCGAGCGTCACGGGGTTGATGTACCCAAAAGGAACAACGCGCCTGGGGACGATAGGAAGAGCACGTAGTTTATTCGCCCTATCGACACTTTGTATTTTAGCGCGACGAAGCAACTCGTCAAAGGTGGCCGGTGACTTCCCCATTAATTTAATTGGACATTTTATTTCCGTTATTGTTTCCGGACTTGAATGATTTTGCTTGTTTGAGAGGGGAATTGTTTCTGTTCGGCGCCGGTGTTCCCCTTCCTCTCTTTTTGACAGGGGCCTCAGCTGGAGCCGCCGTCACTCGAGCCTCAGTACGAGTCGCACGCAGTGTCGCATTTAAACGTTTTAATATATCGCTTACCTCCTTCCCTTGAAGCGTTTTCGCATGTTCTGAACCTTTCCACGCATTCTTGAAATTTGTAAATTCTTTCGTTTTCATGTTTCGAGTAGACTGGTTTAGATTCCGTCGTGGAAGAATTGTTGCGAAATTTGTAGCAAGTTTCTTTATATTATTCAAGCGTAGAGAGTTCAAATATCTCGCTGACATTTCAGATGGATAGACAACGTTTTCACGCTTCACATGTTGAGCCGTAATTCTCGATGGGCTAAATTGTAGTTGAGTGACACGTTGATTCTGACCCGGAATCACTCGCATTTGTGGTCTGAACTTGAGGATTTTTCCAATGAATTTGGCTCCCATGTATGGACCATAGATTGGTACCGGTTCTGCATTTTTATATGGAAACTGTCTCGTGGCGTATTTTGCTTCCAATTTCTTTGCAAAATTGGCATTGAGATATTTTCTGTACTTGTTGCTTAATAGAGTTTTTTCGGCACGCATGAGTTCAGTAAGGTATTGTTTCTTTTTGGGATTATTATTTGAAGCCGCCTTATAAGCTCGTGATCGAGAGCTCCTGTAAGCCTGTAGCTTAGCGACGTTTCTTATATTTGAATCAAAATTAGAAGGAAGATTTCTAGGTCGCCAGTGTTCGGGTACCTTTGATATGAGTACCAAATCGTTTTTTATAGGAATTACTCTTCCATTATTTGCCGTCTGATATATACTGTTCAGGTGATTCTGAGCAGAGTTCCACCCTCGCGTAAAGTTGTATGCTTTTGTTGCTGCAGTTGTCATCTTTACAACTCGAGGATGGTTCAAATGAACAAAGTTGGCGAAACCCCTGCCAGTGAGAAGATGGACAGGCACTTGCCTGTAGACGGGTATATACGATCCATTACGTGCCGTCATGGCCTTCTTAATTGTAGCATCATTCGATGTGTTCAAATACGCCTTTTCTCGAGTGAATTCATATCGTGAAAAATTCGAGGCGGCTCCTGCCGCAAAGTAGAGCTCAACGACAGGGAGAGCGCCCAGACTTTGAAGCGTCCATTTCCTCAAAAGGCCAGCCACTTTGCGAAGTTGCTGAGCCTCTTCTTCACCCATTTTACCATATCCCTTCTTGAGCTCAATAACGACCCACCTTCCACCCGGTCTTCCCTGACTTGGAGGCTCATAGGCCAGGTAGTCGGGATCGAGCCAGAAGGTTCCCTTTCCTTTTGCCCATACAGATTCGTTATAAATTAGCCATTCAACAGATGCTACATGGGCTTTATTGAAGTGGCCACCATGTTTCAAAATTTTTCTAAACATTGTCCGACCAGTTTGTAGCGCCGTGAGATTCGCCTTGTAAAGAGCTCCATCTTTGGGGTGAGTTTCGAAGTACGAATCTTTTTCAGATTTTGTCCATGCGGGTACTTCCTTTTTTATAACTTTGCCCCCTGCGTTCTTGGTTACAGGTGTTCCATCGACCAAGTCGACCACTTTCTGTCGCTGGGTCTGAATAGTTTGCATTTCAGAATCCGTCATGTTGTTCAACTGACCGTACTTTTCCAGGCTTTCAAGATCTATAACCTTGAATGGGTTGTTAAACAGAGCCGCCTTTCCTTCATACGCATGACCTTCACGAATTTCGAGACCAGATTTTTTGCCAAGTTCTTGAAGTCTCCTCTGAAACGCAGTACTTGGTTCCTCGTGTGGAGAAACAACAAGAGGTTTCCATAAATCATCGATAGCCTTGTTTGTCACATAAGCTCCCTTTATTTCATTCACCCTCTTTGCAACCGTACGTGCAAACATATTATTAATAAAGAATATATTTTTAGTAAGGTAAATGGACCCCTATGAGGCTCTTGGGGTTCCAAAGGGTGCTTCAGACGATGAGGTCAAAAAGGCCTACCGCAAACTTGCTATGAAACACCATCCAGACAAAGGTGGGAACCCTGAAGAGTTTAAGAAAGTACAAGGTGCTTACGATATTCTTTCAGACCCCCAGAAGAAAGAGAACTTTGACAGGTTCGGAACGGCTGATGGTCCTCCACAAAACCAAGGGTTTCCGGGGGGTTTCCCACCTGACATATTTGCCCAGATGTTTGGTGGGGGCGCAAATCCATTCGGATTTGCGCCCGGGGGCTCTCGCGGACCTGTGAGACGATCCAATTTTGATCATGAATTGAGGGTCTCATTCGAAGAGTCCTTTCGGGGAACAACACGGAACATGCGTATAACACTAGACAAGACCTGTTTCAATTGTAAGAAAAAGTGTACCCAGTGTAATGGCCGTGGGGCTATTCAACACCAGATGGGACCCATGGTCATGAATCAGACGTGTGGTATGTGTCGTGGTGAGGGTGGTGTTGCTCAAGGCTCATGTTCCCAGTGTCAAGGTGGGCGCAAAAAGGAATTGCTCAATTTAGAACTGAGGGTACCTCCCGGTGTGGAGGAAGGGAACGTACTCACGGGTCACGGGCTCGGAGAACAACCACGGAACCCCGGGGAGGAACCTGGAGACGTTCTGTTTCATATAAAGGTTGACCAACACCCGGAGTTTATGCGTCAAGGACTTGATCTCATATTTCAGACCAAAATTAGTTTTGAAGACTCGGTCAACGGGAAGAAAATACAAGTCCCACACTTCGACGGGCCTATCCATATAGACACGGCGGATTGGGGTGTTTTGGATCCTCGTGAGGACTATATCATACCATTCAAGGGGTTCAAAGTTGGGGACAAACAGGGCAGACTTCGAGTATCATTTAACGTGATTTATCCTCACGCAAAGACCAAGTTCAGTCTGTCCCGGCTGAGCGAGCAGCCAAAAGAATGATGGCCAAGATGGCTGACATGGAACTGATACTGGCTTGGTCGATCACGAGGTGAATAGCCTCGTCAATATTCAATTGAGCATGATGAAACACCACGTCATTCAGACCGCTCGGAATAACTCCGAGGGTCGCGCCCCGTACGACGTGCTTTTGTATTTTGATAGTTGCTCGCAAAGTCTTTTGGGTCAAAGGGTGACGCTGGACTCTGCGAACAGCCACGAGTGTCCTCACGCACGGCTTGTTCATACCTACTATGGACACGGGTTTAATTTTTATATAGAACGCTCGCGAGGACAAAAGCGCTCAAAATGGGGAAGTTGGACGTGAGTACGTAGGCAAAGGGAGTTGTGAGTGTGATTAAAAGAGCTTCCCAGAGGGCGTCTGGCATAGCTACAATGTGTCACTCGTCTTTAGGTGGCGTACGCCACGAATATCTGCGACCCGATCTTGCCCCGACCTTTCGGGGTCTCAGCCTCGCGCCCGAGGATACTGACGAAACACTCTTCGGGTTCGAACCCCACTTGTGAGACTCGCCAGCCTATTCCGTGTAGCGTCCCAGGCATCTTGACCAGTTCCCACCCGATAGGCTTTTCGGGCTCTTCGCACGACTGGATACTTCCGTCTTCACACATAACGTAGTGTTCGCCCGCGATAGGCTCAGTCTCCAAGCTCCCACCATAGTGGTACGTCGAGGCTGTTCGCTCGAGACCCTCTGAGGGCTTTTTGAGGGGGAAGCCGTCCCAAGGTATCTTGAAGGTGGTACCGGGCGTGATGAAGTCAATGAGCTCCATTTGCCTTTTGCTTTTCGAGCCGAGCCTCCTTAATACGGACGGCTTTCTTGGTATAGATGGCGCGCTCACGAGCCTTGCGTGCTGACTCACGCTTCTGTTCACGGCGTGTAGGCTCCTTTTCCATCTGGAGGGACAAGTGATTCACTTGTCCCTGGGCCCGTCAAGACACGTTTTTTCGGTGCCTATAGTAACAATGGACGGGGCGGAAGATGCAAACATCCTCCGCCTCCTCAAAAAACAAACAAAGGCACACAAATACCTACACAGTTTCACAAAGGCCGAAATAGAAGAGATACTTGCGCCCCACGTCCCGCGTCTCAAATCCCTTCACATTTTAACAACAAAATTAGCCCCACCAGAAGTCCATGACGAATACATTGAGCTTAGAAATCGTATCGTTGAACGCGCTCGAACCGATCTCCAAACTGAATTTAAAAGGAAAATTAAAGTTCCCGAAGGTTACGATCTTATTTTAAAACATTATCTGCTCTCACTTTAATGGGGGACTGCGCCCCAGAGTGCCCCGTGTGTCTCGAGCCCCTTGAAGGCACCATAGTGACCCTCGGGTGTTGTCGTAACCGTGTCCATATCCAGTGCTACGTAGATAAGTGCCCTTTTTGTCGCGCGCAACTCCCAAAACCAGAACACGTAATTGTACCCGTTCCCGTTCCCGTTCCAGTGGCTGTCCCTCCGCCTCAGACTCGAACCCAAAAACTCATAGTCGTCTTTCCCGCTATAGGAACGCTTATGGCTATAGGAATGATAATGGTCATCTTTAGCACGTACACACACTAAACGTCATACAAACGATTCTCAAGCTCATCGTCCTTTTCGATCCACTCCTCTTCACGCTTTTGCTCGGCTTCAAGATCCTTTTGACGAGCAAAAGCGTGTGTCAAATCACTGACACGATCCCACATGATGCGACACTGAGGTGTTGCTTTCGATTCCAAACAGGCGGCATGAGCATCCTGAACGGCCCTCTTGATATCATTTGGGGTCACTTTGGAGCGCGGGGGACCTAGTTTCGCACACGCCAAGACGAGCATTCTTGCTTACTTAGAGACGACACTTTTTATCTGGTAAAATGGCGACGCGTATCGTCCTCAAAGCGAGTGACGTGGCGGCAATTTTGGGTCGGAATCAGTACAAACCTCGCCAAGAGGTTTTACAGGACCTATGGAAGAAATATGCGCCCCAAACATTCACAGGCAAGACCAAAAAGGACCGGGCCGAGGAGGCTCTGAGCGCCTCGACCGAGGCTCAGACGGTGCTTGCTGCTGCCTTGAATACCAAGGCCAAGGACTCCCTTGAAGTCCAGAAGATTTACAAGGAGGCGGTCCAAAAGGTCAATTCTGATACGAAATTGACCACGGCTCAAAAGGCTGAGGTCGCCGAACACTTGCGGTCGCGCGTGTACACGACCCATGGAACCCGGTCAGAAGATAAGACGGCCGATAAGGTGACTGTCCAAGAGAACGTCACGTGGGTCAAAGACAATTCGTTTTACAATTACGACGTGTGTCAACTCGGAGACAGAAAGTTTGTAGTCACGGGCAAGATTGATCGTATCGAAGAGCGCCCGGACGGGTCCAAGGTTCTGGTCGAAATCAAGAACCGCACAAACCGTCTGTTCCGCAAAGTTGTCGAGTACGAGATGATTCAGGTCCAAATGTATTTACAAATGCTGGGTCTTGTACATGCAAAGCTCGTCGAGCAGTACAACACACAGGTTATGAGTCACGAGATTACCCGTGACGAGGAGATGTGGTCGAACGTTATTCAACCGGGTCTTCAGGAGTTTTGTCAAGAACTCAACAACTGTATGGAGTCCTGAGTCTTTTGGTCGAGTTCTGACCCGACCTTTGTTTTTTTGAAAATTTGAAGCGGAAACGTTTCAATACCCGTCACCCATTTAAAGACCTCACCAAAAGCAAGTGTTCCTGCGACGACCAGCCACAGGTGTTGGCCTTTAAGGTACTTTTTGTGAACCCAAAACCCCACCGCAAAGGCGAACAGGGTCGTTAGTATACTTGCTGAATTCATACTACTTTTTGTTTAGAAAATTAGTCTTAGCCGTTTGGATTTATGCCGTTTGTGAGACACATCATATACACGCAACTACTTCCGGGCGCACACCCTTGCTCGTAAGGGTAAACGTCACCATCTCCACAAAAACGACCGTTAAGAGGGTCACCTGTTTCACCCGTTGTCGCGTTATGACACTTTTGATCAGATGGGTCGTATGTGAACCCGGTAGGACAACTCTGTGGCGTATAACAGGCTGAAGATGATGTCGAGCCGTATGCGGAAGTCATTTGACCGTTCGGGCATGGCGTGCAATTGAATGCACCGCCAGCTGAATACGTGCTTGGTAAACAGTCTTTACACGTGTCATCTAAAATATCCATGTACTTCCCTGCACCACACGACGTCGACGATAGACAATACGCATCTTTATAATCTATTCTGCCGTCTGGGTAGTGCAACGCTCCTTTCAAAAGTTGATCAGAAGGACATGATGTAACAGAACAGTCTTTAGTTGTTGTTCCATTTGTACATGTGCATGAAGTTGCCGTTGAACTACTCGTTGTCCCGCCGTGAAGACATTGTTTACACGTCGACCCGTCCAAATAATAGTTTGGAGAACAAGATCCTCCAGAACTCGGAGTTGTGGCGGCCGCTTGACATTGAGACCTACAATAAGAAGTTGAAGCCCCAAACCCTGTTACATTTTCGGCACCGCTGTAAATTTTACACACGCCACCACCATTACGTACAAAGTGTGTACAGTTGGGCGTTGCCAAGCACAAAGTTTTACACTGATCTACTGTCATCACGGCCTGACCACCGGGTAAAAGCTTCGTCTGATCAGATTCATCTGTAGTTTGCGTTGTTGTCTGCCATGAGACCGAAGGTCCTGGAGCAGGACCTGGAGCAGGACCTGGAGCCCGGGAAGGTCCCGGTGCCGGTGAGCACTCCGCCCCAAAAGATGGACACGTCACGTTCCCATAGTACAAGCCCGCAGTTATACCCCCTCCAACTATCAGACAGAAACAGAACACGAGGAGAATTATAAGGCCTGAATTAGCCATCTACTATAAGTAGATTTTATATTTTAGTTCCCGCTCGAGACTCTTCGAGTCTCTCAGTCCTGATGAATCTGAACCTTGCCCTTGAAGATGTCCTCCAGCGTCACCATAAACACCTCATCCTCGCCGCTCTCCGTCCCCTCACAGCTCGTCAGCTCCCAGCCCTCACCCTCGACAAACTCCGTCACGACGCACTCGACGAAACGGACGTGCTTGCCCTTGGACTTCAAGGACAGAGTCACCTTGCGACCCACCAGGGACTCGAACCAGTCCTCATACGTCTCCAGCTCATCCGCAATCTGATCGCGCTCCTTAGCCAACTCGAGAACAGCCTCAATTGCCTCCATTTTGTACCAAAAATATGTCTGCCCCTTTTAAGTCAGGATGAGCAACCTTGATGTCTTTGCTCTTTCAATTGCAGAAATCTTCGGAGACTTTGGGTTCAAGAGCTTCGCCCGAGGTGGCGGTGTACCGGGGTTCGCTCAGGGCGCCCTTGGGTACGTCGCTGTGATTTACTTTCTGATCCGGTCCTTGCGTGTCGGGAACGTTCTTTATGTGAACGGGATGTGGGACGGGGTATCAGCCGTGCTCGAGACGCTTGCGGCCTACTTTCTACTCGGGGAGAGACTCAACAGACCTATCGAGTACGTGGGACTCTTGGCGATCATAGCGGGTATATTCATGTTACACGCGCCCGAGGGGGCTATACCATATAACTAGAGCTGGAGGTACACTGTCATTTCAAACCATTCGTCTTGGGCCGCTCTTCGTCTTGAACCGGAGCGCTCGCTCTTGGCTGCGGCCGGGTACCGCGTCATCCACTCCCTGGGAGGCTCGTCATCCCATACGTGTTTGCCCACTTTCCGGTCCGAGTAGTAGTCGCCATAGTAGAACACGTCCGCCATATCGTCTGGGTGCGCGTCGTGCCATTTCATAAAGCGGTACGTCTTTTCGAGGTCGATAAAGTCCTCGATAAGGTCTCTGAATATCCTATGGCGCCACTGGGGAGGGAACTCGTCCGCAAACGCCTGAGCCTCCTCGAACGCATCATCGAGCGCTTGGCCAAACACCTCGGCACACTTGTGCTCATAGGCCTCCTCTTCCCACTGGTCCCGGACCTTGTGGAACCCTGACCAGTAGACTGGGGCTCGGCACATAGGACACGAAGCACCGTTCGCCCCTTTTAGGTACCAATTCTTGATACATCCTTTGCAGAAAACGTGGCCGCAGCACAGTTTCTGGAAGGGACCAGCTTCGGAGTAGCAAACGGCGCATTCACAGCACGGCTGTGAATGCGGAGGGCACTCCATGGTCTCTTGTGATGACACAAGAGAAGTTTGGAGGCTTGGGTGTGTCAGGACACGTTTTTTAAAGACTCTTGGGGCTTATTAAGGAAGCATGGCAACAATAGTCGCTCCTCCGCGGGGTCCTGTGACCCGCACGATCCCAACACGTCGGGGCGGGAAGTTTCGTTGGACGATCCATACACACCCGAACAACGCATTTACGGTCAAAATGACTGATGAAGCGACAACGGCCATCGTAGGGTTCAAGAACGTTGATCACGCACTCATAGTCGGTAAGATGATCGAAACACACTATATCAAGCAAAAGGAGTGGCCAGACACGACAGGACGACTCATTTTACCAGCACCCCATGACGGAGACCTTGATTTTCTATTTTTACGTAAATGGGACTTTGCCGAACTTCAGGTGGCCTGTACGAAGAACTTTTTGAACCTCGTATCGGTCGACGATCTCGAAGCTACAAGGACAGGTTTCAATTTTGATGGAAAATTAATGTCATTTGAGGCTCCCGTAGAAGTTTACATCGAGAGTCTTACTGAGATGTTTGAGCGGCCGGGACCCAGCCCCGACCTTTGAGTACTGCTTTAGCATAGACCGCACACAGACAAAAATGAATGTGGGGCCAATCAAGGACGTCCATCTCGTCCATCTTAATCTTAAAAGGGTTCTTGTTGATTTCAGCCACTAGATTAGTTCGCTTCTCGGGACTCAGAGTCTCTGCGATATCACACATGTGTGAAAGCCACTTGACGTGGGTTTCAGACGTGGGGTCAAACACCCTGACAAACTTTGCAGTATTGGACATTTTCTATTACGTATCTAATCTTTTTAAGCCGCGGCGCACGCACCGCAGTACCCGTCGGCCCGACGCACAAACAAGAGCCACAAAGCCAGAACGATGAGGGCGTACAAGATCAGGTCCTGAGATTTCATTGTACTATTCCTCAACATCTTCTTCTGATTCTTCATCCTCCCCTTCTTCGTCCTGAAACTCCTCCTCGTCCTCTTCTTCGTCCTCTTCCTCTGAACTGAAAATGTCAGACTCCTCCTCGTCTTCATCCTCTTCCTCCTCATCGGAAGGGATATAGTCATCATCAGACTCCACCTTGACAAAGCCATCTTCTAGAGGGGCAAATCCAACATCACATTCATCGCTCGTTTTCAGGTACTCGGCTATAGACTCGTCATCAACCTCATACGTATCCTCCTCATATCGCCAAATTTTATCATCAGATTCGGAAAGGTACCTGATGGTGAAAATGACTCCATTCTCCTCGACAATCTTTGCAAGGAGAGGAACTGGCTTACGGGAACCGACGTCTGTCCAAACACGGACGAGACTCATCTGCTGATGTCTACCTTAAATGTTTTTATCTGGGTTTTACGCACCCTTTAGAGCTTGGCAATCGTGTTTGCCAGGAGCTTGAGGCCCCGAGGACCACGCTTGGCACCTGCGTTGCGGCGCTTAGCGCGCACGGGCTTCTCACCGAAGAGAGCGGCGATGCCCATATTACCACCTGGGCTCACGCGGTGCTTACGTGGGCGACCACGGCCACGCTTGGGCTTGTAGCCCTCGAACAACTCCAGCGCGTATGGCTTGCGCTTCACGGGGAGGACACGCACGCCACCTGCACGAGGGGCGTACTTTCCACGAGCCTTGCCCGAGTTCTCACGCTCCTTGCGGTTGAACTTGGGGCGGATAGGGCTGGGGACCTTATTCTTCACATACTTGGTGGAGACGGTCGACCCGGCTGGGTTCTTGTAGAACTTAGCCTTGGGGTTGTATGCAACACCCTTCTCCGTCTTGACGACGTACTTGCCCTGAGCAGTCCGGTAAATAACCCGGCGCTTAAAGTTCAGAAAATTCGTGGCTTCCATATTTATATTTGTACTATTTTGCACGAAAATTTACTTGGGAGTCATGGACCGGAGCATGGCGTCGATGCGCGCACCGGCACCGGCGGGCATCTTGGCAGCGCGTCCACGGCGCTTCACGATCTTCATGCCCGCAAGACCCATAGGGCTGCCGGGGGTCACGATGTAGCGGCGAGCCTTGACGGGGCGACCACGGCGCATCATGATCTTCATGCCCGCGAGGCCGATGGGGCTGGCACCTGGGGTGATGATGTGGCGGTGCACCTTAGCGGGGCGGCCGCGACGCATCATGACCTTCATGCCGGCCAGACCGATGAGGCTCGTGCTCGCCTTGGGGCTGGCGTACAGACGCGCCAGGTTGCCGGCGTGCACACCCGCACGGACACCGCGCTTCTTGTACTTGTCCTTGCGAACCTTGCGGGTCGCCTTGGGGCGGATGGCGGTTGGCACGCGAGCCTTGGAGTTGGTCAGCGTGCGCTCGGTACCGCCTGGGCTCTTGACGTAGGCAGCCTTGGGGTTGTAAACTGTAGAGCCCTTGTCGGACTTGGCAATGTACTTGCCCTCGGACGTCATATAGATGACGCGCCGCTTGGAGTTCAGGAACTTAGTGGGGGCCTTGGGGACGGCGGGACGACCACGAGCCATAGTAGTTGGTACTATTACACGAGAAAAAGTTTGGGAGTCTGGGAACCGTCGGGTCATTTTCCTCAGGATAAAAATATTGGTATAGTGTATAGTAGGATGTCAGTGTATAAAATAACAAACAACATAGATGGAAAGTTGTATATAGGTCAAACAACGAGGTCTCTTCAAGAGCGTTTCAGAACACATTGTGCAACTTACTCGGAAGGAAAGTGTCCGAAACTCTGGAACGCCATCCAGGCTCACGGTAAAGACAATTTCAAAATAGAATTGCTTTGGTCAAAACCTGGATGTTCAGTCGAAGAATTAGACTTCAAGGAGAGGGAATTCATTAAACTATACAATACACTGAGTCCGAACGGGTACAACCTTCAGGAAGGTGGACATGGGTCGAGACATAACGAAGAATCGAAACTCAAAATATCTGAAGCCAAGAAGAATCTATGGGCTGAAAAAGGTGATGAAATTCGAAAAAAGGTCGCAGAAAGAGGAGTGTCTGAAGAAACGCGACAAAGAATATCTGAAGCATCTATTCAAAAGTACATCGATAGACCAGAGCTCAAAGAGTTTTCACGGAATAGACTTGGTTCAACCCATACTGAAGAAACATGCGACAAGATGGTCGAGGCATGGAAGAAGCGCAAAGAAGATCCAGAATATAGAAGAATATACGAAGAAATGGCTGTTGAACGTAGCAAACCCGTACATATGTTCGACATTAACAGAGTTCTTACCCGGGTGTTCGACTCCCTTAGTCAAGCAGGCGCATGGGAAGACTTTACAAAAGGAGGTGTGGAGTCTGCTATACGTTCAGGTTCACTTTACAAAAAGAAGCATTATCTTTCATATACAGAAACCCCACCACTTGAAAAACAACGGGAAACTAAGAGTATATATTGTTTTGATAAGGACGGGACTCTAGTAGACGTGTGTAAATCTCTGGATGAGATTCATGAAAAGACGGGGTTTAGCGCATCAGGGGTTCTTAAGAATGCTATAAAAGGTGGTAATCTTTACAAAGGTCAATTCTATTTCTCATACTCTTCAACCCTTCCACTTGTGTCCACACCCTAAGCACGTAATAAACGCCGTCATTGGCTCGTCCGCTGAGCGAGTCTGTAAAAGATAGAACGTAGTTTTCCTAGACTTGCATTTCCTACATATAAACTGCCCGACATAATCCTCGTCCATCTGCGCCTTGGCTTGTTCCCTCTTGTTGTCCCTCTCCTTGAGGGCCATCATCGTCTTGGCGCACGGCCCATCAGGCCACAGAACCTCGGCTGGATACTTGGCCAAGTTCTTGACGTCAAGCTCCTTGGTTTTGAGCCTATAGGCCAACTGATTCACGAGGTTCAGCTTGACGCGGACCCGGTCACCCTCGACCTCCGTAGATACGGACACGGCGTGGTTCGGTCGCCGGAGCTCGGTGGCGAGCCAACTTACCTTGGTTTTGTAAATCTTGCGGAACCGAGGGTTTTCCCAAGACGCATCTTGGTTGATTTGCCGAGCAGATTGAACCGCCCAATTGAGCGTACTGATTTCTGCGTTCCTGGATATAGCCCCGGGCGCGATGAGGTCTGCAAATATCTGACGCGTGTATTCGCGCAGGGGGTGATTCATCCGGGCCGAGTACTACGTACTCTTCACTCGCGTGCTGTCCTTAACCTCTTGGAACCCTGAGCCCCCCAAGACACGTTTTTTAAAGACACCCTTCGTTTTTAAAAACATGTATCCAAAAGTTGCGTGTACAGCGCACCGCCGGGACTTGACGTTTAACACGTGTCAAAGATGTGCGGAGCGCAATTTAATTCGTGAATTGATGCTTGAGGCGGGACGTCAGGGGGTTCACTCCTGGTGTCTGGCCCGATGGATTCACAGAAAGTATGGAGACCTCATAGTTGTAAGGAGACTTGAGAATGGGGACATGGGCACGTCTCTACCATGTGTCGTGTGTCGTAAAATCCTAGACAGAATGTCCATACAGTGGAGAGCCCATATAGGTCCGAAGTGGGTCAGGAGCACGGACCCCGATGTCCCCACGTCTCGTCCGACCCACAGACAAAGTCAGTCTTGGAAATAAATATTGATAAGAAATAATGAAGACTCTTCAGTCTCTTATGAGTATCGGTCTTGGGTTTCTACTCGCCTGGGCGATACTCACGTACGTTCCAGTTCAGCAGCCTAAGGTTTCTTATTATACCCTGGACGCTTGGCCACTCGAGCTAGATGATTCAAACTTGGCTATTATAGGTGTTGGTCTCGCGACGGCCAAACCCAAGCCGAGCGTTATGGATGCGACGCCCGCACCTATGGCAAAGCCCGTGATGATGGCTGCACCGGGTTCCAAAACGATGGCACCGGCACCGGGCCCCAAGCCTATGATGATGGCTCAGAGCCCTGCTCAACCCATGATGATGCCGTCCCCAAGCCCGTCGTCTTCCATGATGTCCATGAGCCCCGTTTCCATTATGCCTTCTCCTTCCTCTTAATTCCAAGAGCGTTTTCGAGTGTTGACGTTGCCCGACTCAAGGGTTTGTTTCGTTTCAAACGAAGCGTATCAGTTTCTGTTGAGGAATTCTCAATCGCCATGAGCTTTCCTGAATTCTGAACGTGTTTTGATGAGCTTCCAGTCTTCGTACTCATCGTGCCATCACCGCCGGACGTTGCAAAGTACAATTTTTCAAAAGGAAAATGGATCCTCGGAGGTTCTACGAGTCCTCCGTACCCTCGAAACTCTTCGATGGTCATGGTCCCGCCGAAACACTTGAGTGCTTGGCGTTTGGGTGCAGGCCACAGGGACTCGTACCGACCTATAGAGCGTCTTCTCATCATGGCTAAAAAAGACTGGATCTCACCTGACCGTGAAGTCCCCATATCTATGGCGTATGCCTTGGCACATTGCCAAGAGCAGAAGTTTCCTATACTCGAAAACCTGTCTAATTTTGAATCATATTTGACTGGAAGGTGGACAGGGGGATCTATGGGTAAGGCGTGAACGCACCACCAGCAAACCAGTCCAACCGGGCTCTGCCCGGTTGTTTCTCCGTGACTCATTAAACTTAAAAAACTAAGAATCTTTAATAATAGATGCTTTTGTCAATTGATTGTGGGATCAAGAATCTAGCAATGTGCTTAATTGATCCTTTGACAAAGAAAATTCACCAATGGGACGTCTCGGGGGTCCCGCCGAAACACGCGGATGGTATCTTCCCATGTATGGTCCGACACTTGAACGGAAAACCCTGGGTCCTCGAGGCTAAGACGATTCTGATCGAGAAACAGCCCGATAGGAACCGCGGTATGAAAGGTATTGAGAACCTGTTACACACGTACTTTTTGGTCAAGGAAAAGGACGTGGTTATATGGGACGCGCGTCACAAGATTCCGGACCACGCGGGGGCCGGTAAAGCCATGTATGCCAAACGCAAGAAGGCTTCGGTCGAACGGGCTCGAGCTTTCATAGCAGAGGGAAACAAGGACTGGGTCAAGTTTTTTGACGACCACAAAAAGAAGGATGACCTTGCGGACACGGTTATGCAAGCTCTGTCGTTTATCGATAAGAGACCCTCTGATGACACCCCCAAGAAAGCAAAGAAAGCAGCGCCCCGTAAACCTACTGAAAACCAAAAGAATACCAAGTATTCCAAGGCGAATCTTGCGTGGCTGGTCAAGACCGGAGCCAAACAGGATGCGCGGTTCAAAAAGGACCTTGCGCGTTACTACAATTCAATTGATGAGCTAAAAAGTGAATTTGGACTCGGGACGCCCGCGGTTTGAACATCGAAGATGTTCAAACTCAAATCAACATAAGCTTCTGGTGACCCACGCGAACCTTCGTGTCCACGTGGATGGTATGGCCAGCAGCCTGAAGAGCCCGGCAGAAGGCCACGTCCTCGCTATTCATGTCGACGAGGGAGTCGACCTTTTGAAGGTCGCTCCAGAACCACGGATACTTGAGGTCCTCGACAACACCTTTACGAATCATCATCCAGCCCATACCCGTATAAGCGACAGGCACGTAGGGGGAGGACTCCTTGGAGTCCGACGCGAGGTCCTCAGGACGCATAAACTTGAAAGAGCCCGTCTTGGCAAAAAAGTCCTCGTTCCACTCCTTGACGGTCGCAAAGTGCTGGAGATCCTCCATCATGTACATTCCGGCCGTCACGTCGTGTGGGCTCTCCAAAAGGGCGAAAAAGTCCTCAGGCTTGAACACGATGTCCGAGTCGATCCACATCATGACGTCATAGTCCACGTTTCCCTGAAACGGCTTCTGGTCCGGGCCCTTCAAGACATCACCACCGAGACACTTGGCCCGTGCGAAATGGACCACGGACGAGTACTGCTGAGAAATCATAATCTGGTGACCGCGGTTCGAGGCTTGCATCAGAAGGTCCGACCAGGCCAGCAGAAACTCGCGCGAATAGGTACGACCGGGCATACAGAAGATAACCTTGACCATTTTACAATAAAAAAGACTCAATCCTTTAAGGCTTTACACACGTAACAGGTCCAAGAGTGTTGTAACCCGGGGGACACTGGGCATCCGGCGACTTTGCCTGAACGTCCGAGTATCCAGACGTCGTCCTTTTCGGTTGGTTGAAAAATATCCATAAAATCAGGAGAACGACAACAGCAATAAGAGCCTTGTGAAACTTGTCCATTTACGTTTAGTACATATTTTTTTTCCTCGTCTATTTCAATGAAAGACTGGATCATTGTAGCGCTCGTGTTGGTCATCCTTCTTATTCTCTTTCGACGCTCAAGTTCTTCAGTGCCTGCTCCGTCCAATTGTAATCCAAAATTGGTAGACAAGAACGCCGTCTGTTCCAACGTATTCCCACGGAACAGTTACCCGACAGATGGGCCCATATCGTCCGATGATCCTACGAAAAAGTATTGTTGTCAATAAGTAATGAGTGAAACAGGAACAATAATATTAGTTCTTGTTTGCTTCTCTATATTCGTCTCGTGTGCTGTAGGAGGATGGTACTTTTATCAACAGTATCAACTTCAGCACTGGAAAGGGTCTGGGTCGAAACTAACAGCAGATCAGCTTCAGGCCTTTTTAGCAGCAGGCGGCAAACCGAACACAGTCAACTGTCAAAATCTCAGTAATCAAAAACTGACGTACGCGGATCATCAAGGAACGGCTCAACTTCCTGATTGGGCCGGGTTTAACCTCCAGAAGTGCACGACTGTTCCAACAGAGTTCACGGCAAACACGAGTCTTTTTAGTCAGTACTATGGTTCCACGACTATGGCGAATCAGCTTACAAATGACCCGGCCATAACCGAGTCTCAACAAATTGATAGTACAGGAAGTTATTACCTTGGAAACCCAGTGAGTAAAAAGACTATGACGCTCGACAGAACAGGAGTACTTTCACTGAAAAGTAATACTTCCGGAACCCCAACAACGATATGGAGCACACCCGCCTCAACATCAAACACTTATATTCTCCAGTTTGACTCGAACAACTATAATTCAGGGAACCTTTGTGTTTTTCAAAAAGGGAACCCACTCCCAACCTGGTGTATGCTCCCCCAGGTTCAGGTTTCTACCACGGGATCTAGTAACGACGGTTCATCTGTAAATCTCCAAGCACAACAGGACGCACAGCTCGCCGCCGGAAATTTGAAAAACTCTTCAGATACAGAGTCCAGGTTTGCAATGATAGATGACTCTGGTAACTTTTGCATGTACCGCGGAAGTCCTGGAAGTATTCAAGGGTCGAGCATAATTTGTAAATAAAATATAGACTTGAAGTATAATGAGTGACGGATTGTGCTTCGGAGGCTGGGGCATAGGAAACTGCGGAAGCAGTGGCACTCAGGCCCAGACCCAGTACAATCAGACGATGAATCAGCTCTGTTCCAGTACCTCGTCATTCATTCAATCTGCAAGTAGTAGTACGACCGTTGCCAATTTCAATACGCAGACCCTTGCTCTTGAAATTGGAGGAGACATTGGTCCAAACTGTGATATAACACAGAACCAGTCTATCAATATCACCTCCAGTGCAACTGGAAACCTTGACCAGTCCCAGTGTGCGTCAATGGGGTCTTCCATAGGTACAGCCCTTACAAACATGCTCAACCAGAATGCGTCAGCAACGTCTCAGCTTTTGAGTGGTGCTTCAAGTTCTGCAGATCTTACAAACATTAACGCATCGGTACAAAGTATCGTAAACAGCACGACACAACTGACGAGTTATCAGAGCATTCTTCAACAGACATTCAATACTGAACACGCGACCCTCGTCGTTGGTGGAAGCTGTAACGGCAAGATTACACAGAACCAAAGTATTGTCGCGAACGTTATCGCCTTGAACGTACTCAAGGCGGTCCAAAACGCACTGTGCACAAATCAAGCCACTGCAAATCTGTTCACCCAGCTTTCTCAGACTTCAAACTCCACATCTCTTGGAGCAGCAAACCTGCTTGACTCATTCTTCAACGGAATTGCGACCGTCCTGAAGGTTCCAGCAGATACTGTAAAAACTGGAATGATTGTTTTTGCTGTAGTATGTTGCGTCATATGTCTAGGACTTCTCGCATTTATGCTAAGTCCTGCGGGTCAGGAGTCGACGACAACGGCTGTAAGCGCAGGGGCAAATATAGCTAAATCAAGAGCTGGTTAAGAACCGGCAGTTGCTAGTCGGGCCGCAAGAAAGTTTCCACTTGAGGGACCTGAAGGTGCATCCTGACCCCCTGAAAGTAATAACAACAGAATCAAACAACAACAGATGAAAACAAGTCCAATGCAACCACCAAGAGCTAATTTCTGAGCTGTTGGTGTAGGTAATGTTTTATCAATAAAACTGCTCTTTCCGGGCTGTACCAAAAAGTCTGAAAGATCATACGCTTGACCCTGAACCATAACTTTACCGGGACCGGCTGTGCTTGTGGTTATGGGCGCTCCCCCCGGACTTCCGGCCGGTCCACCGACCGTCGTTGCGCTTCCCGACAGCTGACCGTTATTGTTGGTCGCTTGAATAACAGTACCCTGTGCAACATTGAAAACCGACGAGCACTGCTGATTTATTGTGGCACCCGGAGCAACACTTCCACCAACCTTGAGACTTTCGAGACATACGGACTCGTTATCTTGACACGTAAAAGTCGACATGGCGGCGGTACGAAGTATGGGTCCCGCGGGGTTTAGGTTTGCAGTTGCACAGTTACTAGAAACGCACTGAGGTTTCATAAACTGGGGCTGTTCAAGATGCGCAATTATACTTGCAAATTCGGTAGGAGCCTGACTAAAAGCCGAGTTGAGATGAGCAAACTCCGCGCACCCTGGGACGTTCCCTTGAGTTTTACATCCATCAAATTGCAATTGCACAGCGTTGTAACATCCACAGGCGGGGTCAGTCTGACCGGCAGTTCCACAATACGTGTTTACAAGCGTTCCAGCCATTGATTGAAGATGGACGTTTGTTCTAGAGTTTGTCCCTGTATCTGACCATATACTATTGATAAAGGCTCTCATATTATCATTCGCCGGCCATTGCGGGTTTGTTTGAAGACAATACGTTTGAATCATATTGATTGCAGTTGTTGCGTCAGGTGTAGAGTCTCCATTAGAATAAACACCAAGAGCTATGTTTAAAACCGCTTCTCTCATAGATTGATCATCGGGCCAGCTTGTTGGTTTTTCTTTGAGAATTCGTACTATTTCTTGAGCGTTCAAGTTGTTCTTTCCGTTGTAATATCCATGACACGAGCTTTGAGGGTTGGCAAGAGTCGAGAAACTTTGTACGTTGCAAAAATTTTGTTGTAACGCATCGAGATCTGGAGCGTTTGCAAAGGCGTTTATCGCATCTTGGGCGAACGGATCCGTAGGAGTTCCCGTATATGTGCACTTTATCTTGACCGCCGTAGCTGCAGTTCCGTGTGCGCCTCCAGTTCCCCGGGAATATATGTAAGATACTGGCGTGAGACCACCTACTGTAGGGCACATTTTCGCGGCAGCCCCTGAAGAGTTCGGATCTACACCACACTCCGTCTGATTTGCTTGACACTGAGAGCAAAGACCCCAAAAGCATTTACAATCGTACGTTCCACAACCATCACTGACTGTATGACTCACACCGACAAACCCCCCGGGACACCCTCCACCACCGTTACACCCAGAACCGACGAGGTTGGCCCCTGGCCACGCCAAGGGTGTTATATCCGAGGTCGTGTATGATGGAGGTTGACATATGTATAGAGAGTTAAAGTAGCCTTGACCAGCTGTGCCCCTCCAGTTTAAAGTGTTGTTTGTTTGAGTATAACCCTGACAACACCCTCCATTCGTGTTAGTCCAAGTTGTGCTACACGACATTCCTTTTATTACCTTATAAAAAATATATTGCCTTGAGAGGAAATGAAAGCAACCGTGGTTACTCCGTACTATGATTGGGACGGAAGGAAGTACATGGAATTGAACCTGGAAGGTTCAGGGCCCCAACGCGTCAAAGTCCCCTGGAGGTACGGCCGAGTCATGTGTCGCATTGAAGGCCTGAAGACGGTCCAGGAACTTCAAAAGGGTGACGAGGTCGAAGTCACTTTGGAAAGAAAGACTTGGGACGGCTTAGAACATTGGGTCTTAAGTAGTATCAAGACGTGAAAATGCTGTGTAGGAACGGGTACCAAATTTTACTTGAAAATTCGACTGAGATAAAAAAGGAACTCACGGTAAGACCATTGACGAATGAGTCTGTGGGGATTCCCGCCCCTTCCTTCAAAGTCTTTCGGACGGTCAAGCAAGACGGGGGGATCCAATCTGCTGCGCAGATTGTCTTGGTCCCGCGCTACTACGGCCTCACCAAGTTCGGGCC
>TBL_comb47_HYPODRAFT_10001575_pt1 | contig 29440 bp, 24 predicted proteins | sample TroBogypolimnion_40_FD_10682 | JGI IMG/M metagenome (IMG submission 10682) | reverse complement strand
CATTCCGGACCGCAAGCCGGGCCAGATGAAAGATTTCTCCGAAATTATCGCTTTGGCGAAAACCTGTCCGTCGCCGACAGAGATCGAAAACGGCGAAATCATCGGCGGCTTCGCCCATAATCAGGTGCTGGCGCTGGCGGATAAAGTCGTGGCGGCGGTTAAATCCGGAGCAATCAAACGCTTCATCGTCATGGCCGGCTGCGACGGCAGGCATAAAGACCGGGATTATTTCACCGACGTCGCGGCCAAGCTGCCGAAAGACGCGGTAATCCTGACTGCCGGTTGCGCCAAATACCGTTACAACAAGCTGAATCTCGGCGATATCGGCGGAATTCCGCGAGTGCTCGACGCCGGGCAGTGCAACGACAGTTATTCCCTGGCGGTAATCGCGCTTAAACTGAAGGAAGTCTTCGGTTTGAGTGACATCAATGAGCTGCCGATTTCGTTCGACGTCGCCTGGTATGAACAGAAAGCGGTGGCGGTATTGCTGGCGTTGCTGGCGCTGGGCGTCAAAGGCATCCGGCTGGGGCCGACCCTTCCGGCGTTCCTGTCGCCGAACGTCGCCAAAGTGCTGGTGGATAAGTTTGACATCAAGCTTATCTCCGATGCCGACAGCGATGTCGCCGCGATGATGGCCGGGAAGTAAAGGATGGAGGGTTGTCCTCTGTGGCAACCGTTCCTCTTCCGCAACTGCGGTTTTATCGGTAAATTTTTCTCCCTGCAAAATCTTTCGAGGTTTGCAGGGAGAACTATTTTCAGGCTCTCAATGCTGCGGCGAGCCCCCGGATAAGTTCCAGGCTTTTGCTGATGCCGCTTTCCGGGCTTGTCGCTTCATTCATGATCTTTACCAGGGCGCTGCCGACTACGATCCCGTCGGCGCAGGCGGCAGTTTTGGCCGCCATTTCCGGACTGGAGATGCCGAATCCGGCGACGACCGGAACCGGACTGAATTTCCGCAGTTCATTCAAGCGTTCTTCCAGATTTACCGAAAGCTGTTTTCTGGCCCCGGTGACCCCCGCGACCGTGATATAATAGACGAACCCTTTCGCATCTTTTACAATCTGCCTGGCCCTGACTTCCGGAGTGGTCGGCGCGACCAGCGGAATCAGGAACAAACCGTGTTTGCTCAGATGCGGGACGATTTCGGCGGATTCCTCAAACGGCACGTCAACCGTCAGCCAGGCGTCAATCCCCGCAGCCTGGCAGTCGGCGGCGGCTTTTTCCACCCCGTAAGACAGAATCACGTTATAATATGAAAACAGCACCATCGGGATTGCGGAAACTTTACGGATACGCGCCGCCATGGCGATGATGTCCACCAGCGTAGTTCCGGACTGGAGCGCCCGCATGCTGGCTTCCTGGATCACCGGGCCGTCCGCCATCGGGTCGGAAAACGGCACGCCGAGTTCCACGATGTCAGCCCCGGCTTCCGCCGCCTGGACAATCAATTTTTCAGTAGTCGCGAGATCGGGATTTCCCGCTGAAACGAATATGACCAGCGCCTTCCGGTTTTCGTCGGCGCACTTTTTAAAAGTATGAGCGATGCGATTCATTATTTTACCTCTGCTGCCATTTGTTGTTTGAACTCCAAAACACTCTGCATGTCCTTGTCGCCGCGTCCGGACAGGTTGACGATGATGATCTTATCTTTGGACATTGACGGCGCCCGCCTGATCGCTTCCGCAATCGCGTGGGATGATTCCAGCGCGGGAATGATGCCTTCCAGGCGCGACAGCAGATCGAAAGCCTCAATCGCTTCCTTATCGTTGATTACAGTATATTCGGCCCGGCCGATGTCATTCAAGTAAGAATGTTCCGGCCCGACGCCGGGATAATCCAGTCCGGCGGAAACCGAGTGTGTCGGATTGATCTGCCCGTGCTTGTCCTGAAGCAGATAGCTTTTGCTGCCGTGCAGCACGCCGACCCGGCCGGCGTTGATGCTGGCGGCATGATAAGCGGTGTCAATGCCCTGGCCGCCGGCTTCCACTCCGATCAGTTTTACGGCTTTATCTTCGATAAATCCGGCGAAAATTCCCATGGCGTTGCTGCCGCCGCCGACACAGGCGATAACCTCATCCGGCAGTCTGCCGGTTTTTTCCAGGATCTGTTCCCTGGCTTCTTTGCCGATTACTGACTGGAAATCCCTGACCATTTCCGGGTATGGATGAGGCCCGGCAACGGTGCCGATAACGTAAAAGGTATTTTCGACCGTGGATATCCAGTTTCTCAAAGCTTCGTTCATCGCGTCTTTCAACGTTGCCGAACCTGAATCCACCGGGGTGACTTTGGCGCCGAGCGTCAGCATCCGCTGGACGTTCGGGGCCTGCCGCCGGATGTCTTCGCTGCCCATGAAGACTTCGCACTCAAAACCGAACAGCGCCGCAACGGTGGCGGTCGCCACGCCGTGCATGCCCGCGCCGGTTTCGGCGATCAGCCGTTTTTTGCCCATGAACTTGGCCAGCAGCGCCTGTCCGAGGGTATTGTTGACTTTATGCGCCCCGGTGTGATTGAGGTCTTCGCGTTTCAGATAGATTGCCGCGCCGCCGCAGTGATCGGAAAGTCTTTTGGCATGATACAGCGGTGACGCCCGCCCGACGTAGTCGAGCAGGTATTCGTTAAATTCCTGCTGGAATTCCGGATCGTTTTTGCATTTGATATAAGCTGCTTCCAGTTCGGTCAGGGCCGGCATCAGCGTTTCCGCCACATACTGTCCGCCGTATATTCCGTAATGTCCTTTTTGAGTCATTTTCAATATCCTTATTTTTTTATGCTTTTAAGCTTTGCCGCCAGTTCTAATATCTTCCGGTGATCTTTGATCCCTTTGGATTTTTCTATTCCGCTGCATACATCCACGGCGAACGGTTTGACCGTTTTCACCGCTTCCTTCACATTTTCCGGATTGATGCCGCCCGCCAGGATGAGTTTAAGTTGCTTCGCCGCTTTTGCCGCCTGCTGCCAATCGCATTTTTTGCCGCTGCCGCCGCGCAGTTCCGGCCCGATGGAGTCGGCCAGAATGGCCAATGCCGGAAATGCCGCCGCCCGCTCAATGTCTTCCGCGGTATTCAGGGCCATTGCCTTCCATACTCTGTCCTTGCCGATTTCCAGCGCGTCGTCGGCAGATTCGTTGCCATGAAGTTGGGCGATGTTGAAGCCGCAGAACTCCATGAGTTCCACAATCTGGTTGGGCGGAGAGTCCACAAAAACCCCGACGGTATTGATTCCCCGCGGCACTTTTTTTATGAGTTCTTTGGCCTTGGCCGGACTGACGAAACGCGGCGACATCGGATACAGGACAAAACCGAGAAAGTCGGCTCCGGCGTCAATAGCCGCCTGGACATCCTCCGCATTGGTTAATCCGCAAATTTTCAGTTTTACGTTCATATTTTCTCCCTTCTTCTGAATTCGTGACCATTTCCTGAATAACCGTTTCTTTACCTCTAAATTATATCTCGATGATTGCTTTTTGTATTTAGCCTTTCCTTCATCAGTTGGTTATTTCCCGCATTCGCGGGATCCCGCCTTGCGGGACGGGATATTGGATATTCTTTTTTTCGCCAGATTTTTACCCCACAAGCATCTTTTTCAGTTCAAAGCCGGGTGATGCGGCCCGCATTAAGGTTTCGCCGATTAAAAACGCATCGGCTCCGCGTCCGCTCAGCCGGACGATGTCATAGTGATTTTTGATTCCGCTTTCAGCCACCTTGATCCGGTCGTCCGGGATATTTGCCAGCAGTTCTTCAGTCGCGCCGAGGTCGGTTTGGAACGTTTTCAGGTCACGGCAGTTGATGCCGATGATTTTCGCTCCGGAACGTATTGTGCGTTCGAGTTCTTCACGGTTGTGAATTTCCGCCAGGACATGCAATCCGATGGTTTTTGCGGTCTGGTAAAGGCTGTTGAACGTCTTTTCGTCGAGCGCGGCGGCAATCAGCAGCACCGCATCCGCGCCAAGCGCCCTGGCCTCGTGAATCTGGTAGGGATCGAAAATGAAATCTTTGCGCAGCACGGGTATCTCTACCAGTTTCGCGACTTTTTGAAGATATATCGGCGAGCCGAGAAAGAAAAATTCTTCAGTGAGGACGGACAATGCCGCCGCGCCGCTTCTCTCCAGTTCCATGCAGAGCATTTCCGGCACGAAGTCTTCGCGGATCAGCCCTTTCGACGGTGACGCCTTTTTCAGTTCGGCGATGATGTTGAACCGGTCTTTGCGGCTTATTGCTGCGGCAAAATCTTTGACCGGGGGGATTCTCGTTGCTTTTTCAATCAGAATTGCTTCCGGTATGGCTTTTTTGCGCACTTCCAGGGCTTCGCGATTTTTGTCGATTATTTTGTCAAGAATGGTCATTTTCTACTTGCCTCGATCATTATTTCAAGTTTATCCAGCGCCGCGCCGGAGTTTATGGCGTTTTCCGCGAGTTTCAGGCCGTCTTCCATGGTGTCGGCTTTGCAGCCGGCAACGATGGCGGCGGCTGCATTGAGCAGCGTTACTGCACGGGGGCCGCCTGACAGCCGGTTGGAAAGAATATCCAGCAGGATTTTCGCGTTCTGTTCCGGTCCGCCGCCTTTGAGCGATTCCGCGCTGAACGTTTCCCCGATAAGCATTTCCGGGAACAATTCATAGGTTTTAATTACGCCGCTGCGCAGTTCGGTTACGCGCGTTGAATCGGTGCAGGTGATTTCGTCCAGGCCGTCCTGGCCGTGAACCACCATGGCGCGTTTCGCGCCGAGCGCCTGGAGCACATGGGCAAACATTTCGGTCAGAACCGGTGAATATACGCCAAGGATCTGGCCGGTGGCCCCGGCCGGGTTGGTCAGCGGACCCAGCATGTTGAATATCGTCCTGACCCCGAGTTCCTTGCGGATTGGAACTACGTTGCGCATGGCCGGATGGACTTTCGGCGCAAACAGGAACCCGATGCCGTTCTCCTGGATACACTGTTCCATCACCTCCGGCTCCACCTCCAGATTGAATCCGGCGGCGGCCAGCACATCGGCGGAGCCGCATTTGCTGGAAACGCTGCGGTTGCCGTGTTTGGCAATGGTGACCCCGGCCCCCGCCGCGACAAAGGCGGCGGTGGTGGAAATGTTGAAAGTATGCGCCTTATCGCCGCCGGTCCCGCAGGTGTCCACGACATTCTCCGTTCCGGCGTTGATGAATGAAGAGTGTTTCCGCATGGACATGGCCGCGCCGGTGACCTCGTCAATGGTCTCGCCTTTCATGCGCAGCGCCACCAGGAATCCGGCGGTTTGCGCCGGAGTGAAGGCGCCGGACATCATCGCGTCCATAACCTCGCTCATTTCCTGGATGGTCAGGTTTTTCCCGGCCAGCAGTTTTTCAAGCATTCCGGTGATCATAATCAATTTCCTTTTGCGTTTTTGACTTCTTCAATGAAATTCGCCAGTTGCCGTTTGCCGGTCGGGGTCAGAATTGATTCGGGATGATACTGAATGCCTTCGATCAAATGTTGCCGGTGCCTGACGCCCATGATTTCGCCGTCCTGGGTTCTGGCGGTGATTTCGAGACATTCCGGAATGGTTTTTTCTTCGATTGCCAGCGAATGATACCGCACGGCCTTCAGCGGCGAAGACAACCCTTTGTAAAGGCCCTTGCCGTCATGGACCACTTCCGAGACTTTGCCGTGCATGATGGCTTTGGCATGGATGATATTGCCGCCGAACGCTTCGCCGATGGCCTGATGCCCCAGGCAGATGCCCAGCAGCGGGATTTTGCCGGTGCAGGCTTTAATCAGCGGAATGATGATTCCGGCGTCGGCCGGGCGTCCGGGTCCGGGTGAAATCACAATGAACTCAGGCTTCATGGCAATCGCTTCGTCAACGGTTATTTCATCATTCCGGCGGACCACAACATCCTGTTCAAGCATATAGAAATACTGCACCAGATTGTAGGTGAACGAATCGTAATTATCAATCATTAATATCATTTTTCAGCTCCTTATTACATTTCCAGGTTGGCGGATGCCAGCGCGATGGCTTTGAACATGCCCCGCGCTTTATGCCGGGTTTCCATATATTCGGTTTCCGGGTCGGAATCATAAACGATGCCGGCCCCCGCCTGTACGGAAACCTTGTCGCCGTCAATTTCCAGCGTGCGGATGGTGATGCAGGTGTCCATATTGCCGTTAAAGCCGAAATAACCTACCGCCCCGCCGTAAATTTCCCGCGGGTCCGGCTCCAGTTCGTTGATAATCTCCAGCGCCCGGATTTTCGGCGCGCCGCTGAGCGTGCCGGCCGGGAAAGTGGCTTTAATCAGGTCGAACGCGTCTTTGTCGTCGCGAAGCTGCGCTTCGATATTCGAGACCAGATGCATAACATGGGAGTAACGCTCCACGGTCATAAAGTCCCTGACCTGGACGCTGGCCGGAGCGGCGACGCGGCCCAGGTCGTTTCTGCCGAGGTCAACCAGCATCAGGTGTTCCGCGCGTTCCTTGACGTCCTTCAGCAGTTCGTCCGCCAGTTCGTGGTCCTGCTGCTCATTTTTGCCTCGCGGACGGGTTCCGGCAATCGGCCGGAGTTCGGCGGTGCGGTTGTTCAAGCGCACCATGACTTCCGGCGAGGAACCGACCAGAATTTGATTATGGTCGAATTTCAGGAAGAACGTATACGGCGAGGGGTTGATCAGGCGCAGCGCGCGGTATAACTGAATCGGCTTTACCGTGAGCTTGGTCGAGAAGCGCTGCGAGAGCACAACCTGAATGACATCGCCGTCTTCAATATACTGCTTGGCTTTCCGAACCATGTCGCAATATGCTTCTTTCGTCATATTCGAACTCATCGAGCTTTCGTCAAAAACTGCCGGTTCCGCCGGGGTCAGCGCGGGGGCAGGGGAACGCAGCACTTTTTCAATCTCCGCAATCCTGGCGCAGGCGGTGTCGTAGGCCTCTTTCGGATCCGGATGTTCATCCATCCTGGCGCAGGCCACGATTTTGATGGTGTGCCGGACGTTGTCGAAAATAATGACCTGATCGGTCAGAATGAAATGCGCCGTCGGCTGTTTCAACGCCTTTTTGGGGGCGGGGAGCCGCTCAAACTCGTTGACCGTATGATGTCCGATATAACCGATGGCGCCGGCGAAGAAGCGCGGCAGCCCCGGCATTTCCACCGGTTTGTACTGCGCAATGATTTTTCTCAAAGCCATCAGCGGGCCTTCCGGCGATTCCACGACTTCGTCGCGTCCGTTCTTGCGGAGGATGGCTTTGCCGTCCTGGACTTTGAACAGCGCAAAAGGATTTACGCCGAGAAACGAATACCGGCCCCAGCGTTCGCCGCCCTCGACGCTTTCCAGCAGGAAAACGTGTTTGTTTTCAGCGAAACGGTTCAATACTGATACCGGGGTGTCCATATCGGCCAGGTATTCCCGGTACACCGGCACGATATTGCCCTGTGAACAGTAACTTTTAAATTCCTCAAAATCCGGCTTATACATTTTATTGTCCTCTTATATGTTCTATGTCTTTGTATTATACATAAATCCAGAATTCAGTAGTCAGGATTCAGTAGTCAGCATGAAAGCATAGCTGTCAAATTCTGAAATTTCTCTACTGTTTGTTTTCATTTCTTCTGTCTCCTGATTCCCGACTTTATTCTTTATTCTTCATTATTCATTTATTCTACAGACTCTTGTCTTTTGTCTTTTGTCTTTTGTCTTTTGTCTTGAACCGTCTTTGTCCCATTCTGACTCTTTAGAAACTTTTTTTAACCACAGAGGCACAGAGACACAGAGAAATCCTTTTTTAATATTAAGACTTTTATCTTTTTACTTTTGTCCTTTGTCTTTGTTCCATTCTAACTCCTAACTCCTAACTCCTAACTCCTAACTCCTAACTCCTAACTCCTAACTCCTAACTCCTAACTCCTAACTCCTAACTCCTAACTCCTAACTCCCGGCTGTTTCATCCTTTCCAATTAAAAAAAAACTGCGGATTGAATAGATGTTCAACCCGCAGTTGTAATTCATTAATCAGAGCACAACAGAAGCTACGGATTGAACCGCGTATTCCACCACCAACCCAAAAAGTTGTATGAGCTTCTGTTAATCATAATCGTATCCAGTTTCCAAATAGTTTTTAATAACTAGTATTAAAAAAGCGTCTCTTTCAACAAAAGTCAAGAGCAGAAGTTAAAAAAATAACTTTTTTTGATTTTAAATCTAGGAGTTGTTAAAAATTATAGATGTGGGAACTTTAAATGCTTATACTGACACTTACAACTATGCGATAAAGGGAACCAGCGAACCATCGCCATGGTGGAAACGCCACGCTGATTGCCAACGACATCGTCCATTTCCTGAACTACTGACATAGCTTCTCTTTTTTAGCTTGGAAAAGCTTTTTTTGTTGATTAAAGTTGATAATGTTCTATTAATCAAAGTGGTTACCATCTTTTAGCAGATTCACTTACAATACGGGATGATTATTGACTTCTGGAAGTTCCCTGCATATAGTAAACTGTAATTTTCCATTAAGATGACAGGTCAAATATATAAAAGCATAAGGTGCTATCCCGATCAGGAGATTGAATAAATGCCAACGTTACCTGCGCTGGATATAACTAATAATGCCAATAATTCGCCTCATGTGTTGATTCTGGGAGCTGGTGCAAGCCTTGCAGCTTTTCCTGATGGTGATAGAAACGGGATAAAGTTACCCTTAATGAATAATCTTGTAGAAACATTGTGTCTTGAGTCAGTAATCAACAAGTATGGGCTAGAATACGATGGTGGAAATTTCGAGGCTACTTATGATGCGATAGTACATAGCGGTCAATATATGGGTTTGGTTGAAGAAATAGACGAAGCCGTAGAAGCTTATTTTAGCAAGATGCAGTTACCTGAAGAAGCTACCCTATACGATTATCTCGTATTGAGCTTACGAAGCAAGGATATTATCGCAACTTTCAACTGGGATCCGTTTTTAGCTCAAGCTTTTCAGCGAAATATGGAAGTTATTGGCTACGATCAAATGCCTCAAATGGCATATTTACACGGGAACGTCGCAATTGGTATTTGCTCTGCTTGCAAAAGAAAGGGATGGCGTTACGATGTTTGTAATGGCTGTAATAACTGCTTTTCAGCATCCAAACTTTTGTATCCGGTTAGCGAAAAGAATTACTCGTCAAATGAATTTATATCATTAGAATGGAAAATTTTGCAGAAGCATATACAGCAAGCGTATTTCATTACAGTACTTGGTTATAGTGCTCCTGTGACAGATGCCGAAGCGAAGAAATTAATGCTAGACGTATGGCAGCAGAATACCACGAGAGAGCTTGCACAGATTGAGCTGATCGATATAAAACCCAAAGATGAAGTGAAAAACAATTGGTGCGATTTCATTATTCGTGATAACTATGCTATCCGTGAGAATTTTTTCGACACATACTTGAGAATCCACCCTAGACGGAGCTGCGATGCGTTTGCTATGGCGACTCTTCAGCAACATCCTTGGCGCGATAACCATTTTCCTTCAAATTTGACATTGTCTGAATTACAGGATTGGGTTTTACCTTTGGTGGAAGAAGAGAAATTGGGAACGTTGTCAGGGAAGCCATGTTCTTGATCAAAAGAGGGTCTTTTATAAGGAAAGAGTAAAAATGTTCTTTTGCATTTTTCCCCTCTGTGTGGGTTTCCCTGGCGTGTTGAAAACTTTTCAAGCACAAAAAAATCCTCACATCGTTTTTTTTCTCTGTTTTGGGGTTATATTACAGATAACTTATTAAATCCCAAGGGACGGTCATGAGCGAAGTCGGAGAACAAAAAGATTTACTTATTTATTTGCAGGAAAATATTACGCCAACTATTATTGCAATCGGAAAAACTCTGGAACCATTTATTCAGTTTATAGAAGAACACAAAGAACCATTTATTCGGTTTATAGAAGAACACAAAGAAACGATTGAACTTTGGGTGCAATTTGCGGCGATATACCCAAAGCTTGAACTTTATATTGACAACATATCAAAAGGCCTTAATGACCCGGATTTTGAGATAGCTAATGATGTCGTAAAATTCGCGCATATTTTGGACGCGATTGATCTTGAAAAATCCCCTGAAGCCATTACCATAATGAGTGTAATTTCTTCAGAGTTGTTTCAGAAATCAGTCAATGATTTTTACTTAAACTCATGTCTTGATAAAAGGCGTCTACCATTAATTCAAGAAGCTATGCTTCTGCATAAACTTGGTTATTATGGAGGTTCGATCTGTTTGCTTTATGGGTTAATTGAAGGAGTCCTAACTGAATCTTTTATAAAAAATAAATACATCTTTTGTAATAATGACCTTATAAACCCAATCAGTCACAATGGCACAGTAAATTCAAAGAAAAATTTAACAGGCATTGTTGCAAAGCTGGATCATGCAATTAGTTATGAAGATCCTCTAAAGACATATTATCAAAAAATAAAGAGCTATAAATTAGTTAGCGGAGAATCAGGCGGAACCATTTCGAAAACACGCAACAGTATTCTTCACGGTGGTTCTGTCGATTTCAATAAAGAACGAAGAAGTGCGCAACTTCTAATGTGGCTTTATTCGGTGCTATTGCATGTGGATGCGTTGGGATTTAACAATTCTTTCGAATCGACACCACAAAGCTCTTCGAGTTCGGATCACATTATTTAATATTTGCCGGTTATATGTTACTTTACTGTGAAAGGGAGTTTGAAATGAAATTGAGTGTTACAGATTACTCATTATCACTGAAAAAAGCGGAGATGCTATGAGCGCAAAGTACATTCCGCCTTTTAAAATCACTCCTGCGATAATTTCGCTTATTGCTGAAATATCCCAAATGGTCGGGCGGCTTTCGGTGCTTGAAGAAGCATCAAAAGCAGTCCGCCTGCGCCGGATCAACCGCATCCGCACGATTCAAGGCTCGCTCGCGATTGAAGGAAACACGCTCAACATTGAGCAGATTACCGCGATTCTGGAAGGCAAAAAAATCATCGCGCCACCCCGTGAAATCCAGGAAGTCCGGAATGCCATTAAAGCGTATGAACTGTTTGAGCAATGGCAGCCGGATTCAAGAAATGACTTGCTGGCTGCTCATAGTATGTTAATGGCCGGGCTGCTTGACGTTCCCGGAAAATTCCGTACCGGCGGTGTTGGGGTTATGAAGGGAAAGACCGTAGTCCACATGGCGCCGCCTGCGGATCGCGTTCCCTATCTGATTAATGAGTTGCTGCACTGGTTGAAAACCACCGATCAGCACCCGTTGATTGCCGGTTCGGTTTTTCATTACGAGTTTGAGTTCATCCATCCCTTTGCCGACGGCAACGGCAGGATGGGCAGGCTCTGGCAGACCTTGATTCTCTGCAAATGGAACCCGCTGTTCGCCAACATTCCGGTGGAAAGTCTCGTGTATGAACATCAGGCGGAATATTATGCCGCGCTGAACCAAAGCACGAAGAATGCCGAATCATCGGTTTTCATCGAGTTCATGCTGAAAATGATTCTCAATGCTATAATATCTTTATCCACCCCCGAAGTTCCCCCCGGAGTCACCCCCGAAGTCAGAAAGATGCTGTTCTGCCTGAAAGGTGATATGTCCCGCAAGGAAATTCAGCAGGAACTTGGCTTAAAAGATGAGAAGAATTTCCGCGAAGTCTATCTGCATCCGGCGCTCAATAACGGTCTTATCGAAATGACTGTTCCAGATAAACCGAACAGTCGTCTGCAGAAATACAGAATTACACTGCAAGGCAATAGCATTATTCTTACCCCGGGAAAAGAAGTTTCCTGGAATGAGTTAAAAAAACACACCTGTCCGGATTTCGAACTGGACCGTCGTGATGCGCAAAAAATCCAGAAGCGGAAAACGCCACGCTGATTACCAATAACGGGTGTGCTGATAGAATGATGTTCATCTGTCGTTCAGCAACAGTGTAATGAATTGGCGTTATGTGTTTTTCTGGAGGGTTGCGCTCCGTCGCAACCGGGATCGGAATCGGGAAACGGTTGACACAGAGGTCAACCCTCCATTGGAACCAGTTGCACAGAAAACAGATATGCGAAGGTGAAGCAACATTATATTATCAGCACACCCCTAACACCCCGCTCATTTCTCCAGAGCAAAAGCCCTTAAATTGAAAATTGGCAATGTTTGCCGTTACGCCAGTTTCAGTTCGAAAATTAAGCGGCGGTTGACGGCGCGGGCGGCTTTTTCCATTGTTTGAAGCGTTATCGAAGGATTGTCGGGGTTCAGCAGGCGGTCAATTCCGGCGCGGCTGGTGTGCATTCTCCGGGCGAGTTCAGTTTGGGATATTTTCATTTCCTGCATGGCCTGTATAAACTGCCATGCCAGCACCCGCTTGACGGCGGATGCTTCGCATTCGTCCAGCAGATTATTTTCTTTCAAAAAATCGTCAAAATTGCTGCCGATATGTTTATTTTGTTTTTTCATGATTAGTTTTTCCTGTATTGGTTAAGCCGGTGTGCCGTCGTTTGGCATAGATACATTATAGTATCTTTTTTGATACATACCAAGCCGTACAATCTTTCTTTCGTTATTTTTCGCGAGATTAGTGTAAAAAAAATATCTTGAAAAAATTGCCATATTTCAGCCTATCTATGCGGGTTGAATTGACAACTTTACTATATATGTAGGGAAAATTGAAAATTGAAAATTGAAAATTGAAAATTGAAAATTGAAAATTGAAAATTGAAAATTGAAAATTGAAAATTGAAAATTGAAAATTGAAAAACGGGAAAGTATGCAAGTTTCGCCGAAACTGGCAAGCAAGGCGGTTTTGGCAAAACCGCCATACTGGGGATGTCTCTATCTTCTCGGAAATGTCTGACACGACGGTTGGAGCCGATGGGAATAATGGGAGTAATGGGAATAATGGGAGTAATAGGAATGTTGCCAAAAAATATGATGAAGTCTTCGTTCAACGATTCTCTAAAGCTCGGAGTCGCCGCTCCGGCGAATCCCATGGGGCCTATGGGTCTAATGGGGCTTATGGGTCTTATGGGCAGAAGACTGAGAAAAACTACAATACGCCTGCTCAACGGTACTCCAAAGTGTCGGAGTTGCCGGAAGACGATGGGAAAAGTGGGAGGACTGGGAATAATGGGAATAATGGGAATAATGGGAATAATGGGAATAATGGGAGGACGAAAAAATCTGATGAAACTTACGCTCAACGACACTCTAACATCTCGGAAATGTGGTTTTGTTGTAGTGCCGTCCGTCTCGGACGGAATGGTTGGGCTCCGTCCTCTCAGAGAGAGGACCCTGCACCGGAACATTCTGCACAAGTGTGTCCATAATGTGCAAAATGTCTGTAAAATTGAAAAACGTTGTACTCAATTAGACTCCAAAGTCTCGGAGTCGGGCGGAAGACGATGGGAATACTGGGAGGACTGAGAAGACTGGGACGGGCGGTTGCCCGGTCTGTTCTGCTGGCGCAGGGCAAAGCAGTTATGTTCAACGACATTCCAAAGTCTCGGAGTCGGGCGGTTGCCTGTCTGGTAATGCTGGCCGCCTGGGCGAAACAGCATCCGCTCAACGAGACTCCAAAGTCTCGGAGTCGCCGGAAGACGATGGGGCCTATGAAACCTATGAGGCCTATGGGCGAAAGACTGAGAAAAACGACAATGCCTCTGCTCAACGGTACTCCAAAGTCTCGGAGTCGCCGGAAGACGATGGGAATAATGGGAATAATGAGAAGAATGGGAATAATGGGAGGATTGCCGGAAAATCTGATGAAGTCTCTGCTTAATGACTCTCTAACGACTCGGAAATGTCAGGAAAATTTTGCCTTGATGAACTTCATTTCCTTCATGGCAAAACAAAGGTTTTCTCTGTGTCTCTGTGCCTTTGTGGTTAAAAATGGTTCTGCTCGATACGTCTCCAGAATCTCGGAAATGTCCAGAATTGGTTGGCTTTGGTTTTATGCTGACTACTGACTACTGACTTCTGACTTCTGGCTGTTCAGAGGGACTCCAGAATCTCGGAAATGTTCGGAATCAGTTGGCTTTGGTTTTATGCTGACTACTGACTACTGACTTCTGGCTGCTCACGCATACTCTACCGGGTAGCGGGGCAGGGAATCCAGAAAATACTGGCCGTAGCGCTTGGAGAAAACGCGGCGGTCGAGGATGACGATGATGCCGGTGTCGTGTTTGCTGCGGATCAGGCGGCCTACGCCCTGGCGGAACTTCAGCACGGCTTCGGGGAGGCTGTAGCCCATGAAGGAACTGGTGCCGGAGGCTTCTATTTTCTCGCATCTGGCTTCGATCAGCGGATGCGACGGCACGGCGAACGGGAACTTGGTGACGATGACGTTGGACAGCGCTTCGCCGGGAACATCCACGCCGGTCCAGAAGCTGTCGGTGCCGAAAATTACGGAATTGATGTCGCTCTTAAATTCCTTGAGCATGGTGGAACGGGTCATGGATTCGCCCTGGGTGAGCAGGGTGATATTGTTGTCCTCGAAGAAATCTTTCAGGTTTTCGGCGCAGTATTTGAGCAGTTGATAGCTGGTGAAAAGCACAAACGCTTTGCCGTGGGTCATCATCAGGAATTTGGGGATTTCCTGCAACAGGGCGTCTTTGTATTTCTGGTCGGTCGGCTCCGGCATGTCTCTGGAGATGAAGAGCTTGACCTGATCGGGGCTGAACGGCGAGTCGAGCCGGAGTTCCGCGCCCCGGCAGTAGCCGACGCGCGAGCGGTAGTAGTCGAAACTGTTTTTAACGGTGAGCGTGGCGCTGGTCAGGATCACCGGGAAGTTTTTGGAGAACAGGATGGTTTCCAGGATGGCGGCGACGTTCAGCGGGGCGGCCCGCAGCGATACCCCGACCTTGTCCTCCTCGATCCAGTAAACATGGTCGGGATAGGTCATTTGGGTGAAATCGTTGATGCCGTCAATATAGGCGTCGCAGCGCATGAGTTGTGATTCGAGTTCAGTTTTGAAGTCTTTATCGTCCTGGGTCTTAACGAATTCGGTCAGCAGATTGCGCATCCTGCCGAGCGGCTGGCTGAGCAGGTCGGGAATCAGCGCCGGTTTCAGGAAACGCCGGACGCTGTCCTGTTTCTCCAGCAGGAACTGTTCGGCCATGTTGAAGAAAGCGGCGGCGTCACGTTTGATGTCGGCGATCATGGAGCGCAGTTCCATGGCTTCCGGGCCGTTCTTGACCAGGAGTCCTTTGCCGTTTTCCGGATTGAAGAGCTGGTTGAGGAAACTGTGCAGTCCGGCGCTGTTGACGCGGAGTCCGAGGTATTCGGCGGCATTGTTTTCGAGCGTATGGGATTCGTCAATCACCAGGGTGCAGTATGGCGGCAGAAGGGTGGTTTCAAGGTTTTCATCCTGCTTCATTTTCAGGTCGGTGAAAAACAGGGCGTGATTGGCGACGATGATATCGGCCTTTTCCCATTCCAGCCTGGCGCGCCAGTAGAAACAGGATTTGAAGAAGTCGCATCTGGAACCGGCGCAGTTGCCCGCCTCGCAGCAGACATACCCCCAGGAGGAGGGGTCAATTCGGAGATCCATGTCATCGCGGTTGCCGTCTTTGGTCACGTCCGCCCATTTGGCGACGCGTTGAATATCGAGCACCAGCGAGGCGAGGGGGATAAGTTCGTCCTGGTGGTCGCCGGAGGCCATGGTCATGCGGCGCAGGCAGAGGTAGTTGCCGCGGCCTTTGGCCAGAGCGGCTTTAAATTGTATGCCGGTCAGTTTGGCCAGGATCGGAATATCTTTGTCGATCAGTTGTTCCTGAAGGTTGATGGTTTCGGTGGAGATGAGCACCGGTTTGGTCTGGGTTTGCGAGTAATAGATCAACGGCACCAGGTAAGCGAAACTTTTGCCGACGCCGGTGGGGGCTTCGACGCAGAGGTTGTGGCGGCCGATCAGCGCTTCCGCTGTCCGCTTCGCCATTTCCGCCTGTTGAGGGCGGTATTCGTAAGCCCGTCCGCCGTATTTTTCCGCTTCCGCCAGCGGGCTTTCCAGCAGGAAAAACTTTTCCGTGCGTTCGAGTATTTCAGCGGCGGCAGCGGCGCTGGTTTCGTCGTCATAGGACCGATCCGCGGCGGCAGCGCCGTCGAATTCGTCGTCCGCCGGATCTTCCGGCGCCCATCTTTGTTCAATACTGTATTCAGCAGGTTTTATCATAAATCCCGAGTGTGGCAAAAGTTCCGTTAAATATAACAAGCCATAAATCTACACGGCGAAACGGAAAAATAAACTTGTGAAAGGCTTAAAAAAGGCTGTATTTTTTTAAATCGGACTGGCAAAATTCCGTTGAAACTATTATTTTACTAGTTGTGTTTAATTATTAAATCATGCAGTTATGCATAAAATATTTACAGTAACAGGAGCCCCGTTAAAAATGAGATTGAAAATGGTATCAAGATTCGTGCTTACGGCTGCCATTGGCGTATTGGCAGTGACTGTGGCGACCGCCCAGGTTAGAGTGGAGAAAACCGCCAGAGGCTTTGCCGGCAATCCAACGCTGTACTACGGCGGAGTGACCGGCAGCACTCAGATGTCCGCGGAAGTTTCTTCGCTGATCGGCGCCTGCGACTGGTTCGATATCTACACGGCTCCCAGCGCGGATTATACCCTGGCCGGCAGTTCTTCCGGCAGCGATTTGAAGCTGACGTTAACCAAACGTGACGGCGCTTCTTATTCGGTGCGGGTTTCCGGCGCTGACAGACGCGCGGCGAAGGCGGCGATTGATGCGTTGCTGAAGCAGACTTTCAAGATAGACGGCATCTGTTCGACGCGGGTGGTCTTCTGCGCGGAAACCGGACGCAGCATAAAGAATATTTATACCTGCGATATTGACGGTAAGGATGTAAAAAGGATTACTTCCTACAACACGCTGTGCGTGGAGCCGGGCTGGTTCCCTGACGGCAAATCCATTGTTTACACAATGTACGGCAAGTCTGATACGGAAATAGTCCAGACGACGCTTTCCCCGCTGATGAGCCGCCGCCTGGCCTACTATCCCGGCCTTAATGCCGGCGCGGCGATTTCCCCGGACGGCAGAAACCTGGCGATGATTATGAGCAAAGACCGTCAGGTCGAACTTTATATCAGAGCGGTTAACAGTGAAGCCAAGATGCGCCTGACGAACAGCATTGCGACAAAAGCTTCTCCCTGCTGGAATCCCACCGGCGGCACGATCTGCTATGTCAGCGACCAGACCGGCGTTCCCCGCTTGTACCGCGTCAGCGCGGCCGGCGGAGCATCAACCATACTTGGAACGATCGGCACTGAAGCGGCTACCCCTGACTGGTCAAAGGATAATCAGATTGCATATTCCGCCCGCGTTGACGGCGAATACACCATTGCGGTAATTGACCTGGACGGCAAGAAGCCTTCCGGACAGATATTCAAGGCTCCCGGTCATTGGGAATCTCCCTCATGGGCGCCGGACAACCGGCATGTGGTTTGCAGCCGGAAAAACGGACGCGATTCCGCTTTGTATATTGTTGACACCTGGACCGGAAAATACCACCAGTTGATCAATCTCAATATGAATGTAAGCATGCCCAGTTGGTCCGGACTGAACTAAGCTGATGCCGGATTTTGCAAATGCATGCGCATATCTGAACGGACTCCAGAAGTTTGGAATAAAGCTGGGTTTGGAACAGGTATCGGAACTGCTGATTGCCGCCGGTTCTCCCGAAAGCAAACTGCGTTTTATCCATGTGGCGGGAAGCAACGGCAAAGGCTCTTTTTCCGCCATGCTCAATGCCGCTTTGCGCGGAGCCGGCTTCAAGGTCGGATTGTTTACGTCCCCGCACCTGATTTCGCCGCGTGAGCGCATCCGCCTGAACGGGACAGCTATCTCTGAGGCGGATTTCAGCGAACTGGTTTTCTTATTGCGTCCTTTTGCCGACAAAATGCTCAGTGTCAGCCGATGTCCGACATATTTTGAGTTTACCACGGTGATGGCGGCGTTGTATTTTTCCCGGCACGAGGTTGACTGGGTGGTATGGGAAACCGGAATGGGCGGACGGCTGGACTCTACAAATGTGGTCAATCCTTATTGTTCAGTAATTACCGGAATAGCCCTGGAACATCAGAAATATCTCGGCGATACCATTGAAAAAATAGCCTTTGAAAAGGCGGGAATCATCAAATCCGGGCGACCGTTATTTTGCGGCGGAATGCCGGATGCCGCGCTGAAAGTAATCAGCGAACAATGCCGGAAAACTGGCTCCAAGTTGAATACTTTTCAGGATGCCGACTGTACTGATTTACAGCTTGAGCTCGCTTCCGGCGGTTGCTGCCGCCAGAGCTTTGACTATAACGGTTTCCGGGTGAAGCTGGGGCTTGCCGGGAAGTTTCAGCGGCATAACTTCAAGTTGGCTTTTATGGTATTAAAACATATTGCCGGAGAATTCGGATTTCCTTTGGAAAATGCGCTGGCGGGACTGGAAAACGTCCGTTGGCCGGCCAGGATTCAATTTACGCCGGACGGTTCGATCGTTGACGGCGGACACAATCCGGACGGGGCGGCCGCCCTGACGGAATCACTTTCGGAGATTTTTCCCGGCCGGAAATTCTCGATAATTTTCGGCAATTTTGCCGATAAGGATTCGGAGCAGATATTGAAGATTCTGAGCGGGTATGCGGAGGAATTTATCTTTGTCCCGTTGCGCGGATTAGACCGGCGAAGCTGGACCGGCGTTGAATTATCAGCGATGCTGCGGAAAGTATCAAATGTTCCATGCGTTGCCGTTCCAGACATGGAAGCTGCCATGAAATTAAAGGTTTCCGCCCGCCGGCTGATTACCGGTTCGCTTTATCTTGCCGGAGACGCTTTGCGGATGTTATATCCGGAAGATGAGATACTCAATATTTGAGTTTTTAGCATTCACAATTAGTTTTTAACCTTGTATATGCGCTTGAACTGTGTACTATAATAATTACCGAAGTGAAGTGCGGAAATACTGTTTGAATTTATTTCCCGCTAACTTGCTGTAAAAATCAAAGTAAAATTATATATTATGTTAGATTGGAGGAAAATATGGCAGATAAGCTCGCAAGCATTACCGTTAAAGGCGGCGGCTTTCCAGGCATCCCGCGTAACGACGAAAACGCTGTTCCAGTATTGTGCTTGAAAGGAATTCTGGTTTTTCCATATACCTTGACGCCCCTGGTAATCGAGGGGCAGGATAATGTCCAGATGATTACCAAGGCGACCAATGAAAACCGTCTGCTTGGTGTTTTCAGCGAATTACCGACCGAGGAGATGCTTAACGCGGCCGGGAATCAGCACAAATTTGATTCATTTGACTTTTTTAGCACTAAGATTTCCCGAATCGGCGTAGTCGCCCGCATCGTCAAGATGTTGAATTTTCCGGACGGAACCGTCCGGGTGCTGGTGAGAGGAATCAAGCGAGTCACTATGCTTAGAACCACTAAAGACCAGGATTCAACAAAATGCGCGGTGGTGGATGATGTGGTAGAATCTAAGGACGAAAGCATTGAAACCGCGGCAATGATTAAGAACAGCATCAACCAGTTTCAGGAGATTATTTCATACTCGCCCAATTTCCCGGAAGAACTGAAGATCGCCATATTGAATGTCAATGACAATTCCAGAGTAGTTGACCTGATGGCCGATACCTTGAATATTTCATTCGTTGAAAAACTCAGTATTCTGACACTGCCGAGTTTGCATGAAAGGCTTCAACTGCTGACCATTCTGCTTAATCGCGAAGTGGAAGTGCTGCATCTTGGTTCCGAGATACAGAGTCAGGTGCATAATGCGTTGTCGCGTTCGCAGCGTGAATTCTTCCTGCGGGAACAGCTCAAAACCATCAAAAAGGAGCTTGGCGAAGAGAATCGCAATCCCGATGTAGTGGCTATTGAAGAGAAACTGAAACTGCTAAAGCTGCCGGATAATATTGAGAAAGTTGTGCGCAAGGAACTGGAGAGACTCGAAGTTATTCCCCAGGCTTCCGCTGAATACCATGTGGCTTATAACTATATCGACTGGCTGGTTTCGGTGCCGTGGAGTATTTTTTCAGAAGACCGTCTTGACCTCAAGGAAGCTGCAAAAATCCTTGACCATGACCATTACGGCTTGAAAGACATAAAAGAGCGGATACTTGAGTTTCTGGCGGTGCTGAAACTGAAAAAAGACCGCAAATCGCCGATTTTGTGTTTTGTCGGTCCGCCCGGGGTCGGCAAAACTTCGCTGGGGCAGTCTATCGCCCGGGCGATGCAGCGTCAGTTTGTCAGGATGTCGCTGGGCGGGATCAAGGACGAAGCCGAAATCCGGGGGCATCGGCGGACCTATGTAGGCGCGCTTCCCGGCAGAGTTATCCAGGGCCTGAAAAAAGCCGGCACCGCCAATCCGGTATTTATGCTGGATGAAATTGACAAACTGGGCAGTGATTACCGGGGGGACCCTGCTTCCGCTATGCTGGAAGTGCTGGACCCGGCGCAAAACAAATCGTTCAACGATCATTTTCTGGAAATGGATTACGACCTCAGTTCAGTGATGTTTATTGCCACGGCTAATATAACGGACACGATTCCGGGACCGTTGCTGGACCGAATGGAGATTATTCATCTGCCCGGTTATACCGGGTTTGAAAAGAAGCAGATTGCCCGGCATTTTCTCATTCCACGACAGTTTAAAGAAAATGGTTTGAAACTGCGGCAGATCAGCTTTTCCGATGACGCAATTGACGAAATCATTAATTACTACACCAGGGAAGCCGGTGTGCGGGCTCTTGAACGGATGATCGGCACTATTTGCCGTAAGCTCGCCAGAAAGATTGTCGAAGGTGACGTGAAAGACAAAGTAAAGACGGCTATTACGCATACGGATGTTAATTCTTATCTTGGGGCACGCAAGTTTCTCATGGACGAAGCCGACCGTAAACCGGAAGTCGGCACTGCTACCGGCATGGCCTGGACCAGCGCCGGCGGCACCATTCTGCCGGTTGAAGTAACCATGATGCCGGGTAAAGGCAATCTTAAACTCACCGGCAGTCTCGGCAATGTCATGCGTGAAAGCGCAGAAGCCGCCTTCAGTTATATCCGCAGCAATAGCGCTATGCTGAAAATCAAAGATGATGTTTTCGAAAAGAATGATTTCCATATTCATGTGCCTGACGGCGCTACTCCGAAAGACGGTCCTTCGGCCGGCGTTACCATGGCGGTGGCTCTGGCGTCTCTATTGACGGCCGCGCCGTCCAAGCCTTCGCTGGCGATGACCGGAGAAATTACTCTCAGGGGAAGAGTAACTCAGGTCGGCGGCATCAAGGAAAAAGTTATTGCGGCATTGCGTTCCGGAGTGAAAATCGTGCTTATGCCGGAGTCCAACCGCCAGGATCTCGAAGATATTCCTGCCTACATCAAGGACAAATTGGATTTCAAATTTGTGGACAACGCACATGACGCTATTTCATACGCGCTGAGTCCGGGCAGAAAAAGCAAAAAATGATAAATTCATCAATTAAAATATTGCTGCAACTTCTGTTTTTTGCTGTTGTGATTCTGGCCGTAAACGCTGAAAACCAGCTCGATAAGCTGGACTCTAAAGCTTTTCTGCTGAAAGCCCGCAATCCAGATAACCGCACATGGTGTACCATGGACGGCAAAGTTATTCACCGCAAGAGCGGTTCGGATACGGTCAACGCGCCACTATACCTGGGAATCGCTTTCAATCCTGACCGGATGCTGGCGCAGGTGGTGATTGATAACAAAGAAGGATATACGCTCGGACAGGCATACGCCGGGAATGACAGCACTACGGTTATTCCTTTGAATCCGGCCGGATACAAGAAATCAATGCTTAGTGAATTCGGCCTGCGGGCGCAGGATCTTTCCATGAGTTTTCTGTACTGGAATTTTGAGAAAGAATTGGCGCGGGAAGATATCAAAGGCTCAGAATGCCGGGTGTTCATTCTGAAGGAGCCTAAGCAGGGAGAAATCGCCAAAGTTTACATTAACAGCCAGTATTGTTTCCCGATGAAAGTCGAATGGTTTAAAGATAAATACGTTGAAAATGAGGAACCGTATCGTACCCTTGAAGCAGCTTCATTCAGGAAAGAAAAAGATTTTTGGATAGTGAATAAATTGAAACTGTACGGTCCCGGCTGGCGGACAAATGTTGAATTTGACAATATTGACGTTGGCGTAACTGCGGAAAATATTCCCCCAAAACTTTTCAGAGAACTGCCGGATATTGTGAAATAAACTACTTACTTAACTGGGAATTGCTTATCTGCGGCTGAAGTTTTAAGGCGGATTCATAATAGGCTAGCGCAACAGCCGAATTTTTTTGAACAGCGGCATTATCTTTCAGCAGACTGGACACCTTTTTCTGGGTATCAATGGCCTTTTGCAACATCCCGCATTTGTAATAAATCAGCGCCAGTGTATTGAAGCAGGCTGATTTCTGTTCGTCGGTACCGTTCTTTTCAACGGCATTGCAGGCTTTGTCGGCAGCTTTCCAGGCCAGTTCCAGCGTACCCGGCAGATACGGGAAGCGGTCTACCAATGACCATGCCAGGTTATTGAGTTCATCCGGATTGTCCGCGAAATTGATCAGGAACTTTTCCGCCGTCGGCAGCAGTTCTTGGGTGAATGCGGGGTATCTGGCGATAAAATCTATTTTGATAAAATTGAATCTGGATATTTTCGGGTTATCGTTGATCATTTTTGACAGGAACTGTATTGCTTCATCTCTTTTCTCATCATTTTCGTAAGCAAACATCATGGTTCTGAAGGCAAAACCGTCTTCAATATCAATCTCAAGGATGCGTTGCGCAATTGATCTTACCAGATCGTTTTTAGATTGCAGCATGGCAATCTGAAGTTCCTGGTTCAGTTTCGAGATNTCCCGTTGTTTCGACTGACTGAAGCGTCCGTTGTAAAATTTATCCAGGATCGCCGGCAAGTCTATGGCTTCGCCGCTCCAGATAATCTGATTGCCATTGCCGATGATGAATACTTTGGGGAATATCCGGCTTTCGCCCATATAAGTTAAGGTGGAAATGCTCTGGTCATCCAGCACTATTCCGTAGTTGATTGTCGGATTGGCCTCGATAAACTTTGCTATGGTATTTTCATCTTCACGAGTGACCGCAATGATTTTCAGACCTTTGTCGCGGTATTTCTTCTGCAGGTACATGAGCAGCGGAATCGCGTCGCGGCTGGTGCTGGACCAGGTTCCCCAGAACTCTATTACGAAGAGTTTTTTGTCTGCGTCTTTGTCTTTTTTATCAAACTCGATTTTTACCGGTCCATTCATCAGCCACTTGGAGAGCTTCAGCGGAGGGGCTTCGTTTTCCTCCAATGCTTGAGACTGGAATCCCGGCAATAAACAGACCGCGAGCAGCGACAATACCAGTATGGTTTTATTCATCATGCGCCTCCGGCATTCAAAAATTAGAGATCAGGGAAAAATTCCCGGACCTGGCGGTTCAGTTCAAAGATTCTGGCGACTTTCAGCAGTTTTTCCTCCTGCATGGCCGGAGCTATAAACTGTACGCCAACCGGCAAGCCGGATTCCGGACAGATACCGGCCGGAACGCTGATGCCGCAGTTGCCGGCAAGGTTCAACGCGATAGTGAATATGTCAGCCAAATACATCTGCAACGGGTCGGATTTCTCTCCGAATTTAAACGCGGTCGTCGGGGTTACCGGCGTAAGAATCACGTCGCATTGGGTGCCTGCGTTTTCAAAGTCCTGACGGATCAGGGTGCGGACTTTCTGGGCGCGCAGATAGTAGGCGTCATAATAACCGCTGCTCAGCACATAAGTTCCGAGCAGGATGCGTCGTTTGACTTCATCGCCGAAACCTTTGCCGCGGGATTTGAAATAAGTCTGAATCAGATCCGGGCTCTCGGCTCTTGCGCCATAGCGGATGCCGTCAAATCTGGCCAGATTGGCGCTGGCTTCAGCGGTCGCGATAATGTAATAGGTGGCGATTGCGTATTTGGCATGAGGCAGCGAAACTTCCACCGTTTCCGCCCCAAGTTTCTTAACTGTTTCAACCGCCTGGTCAATGGCTTGTTTGACCGAAGGCGTCAAGCCTTCGCCATTGAAATATTCTTTCGGGAGGCCGATCTTGAGACCTTTCAAGGTTTCATTCCCGGCCGCGCGGACGGCATCGGCAAAGCTCTGGCAGGGCGAGGGGAGCGACGTTGAATCTTTCGGGTCGTGTCCGCCGATGGTGTCCAGAATAATTGCGGCGTCAAGCACGTCATGCGCCATCGGGCCGATTTGATCCAGGGACGAGGCGAAAGCGACCAGCCCGTAACGGGAAACTCTGCCATAGGTGGGTTTCAGCCCGACAATTCCGCAGAACGCCGCGGGCTGACGGATAGAACCGCCAGTGTCCGAACCGAGCGAAACCGGCACTTCGGAAGCTGCGACTGACGCGGCGGAACCGCCGCTGGAGCCGCCGGGAACACAATTCAGGTCCCAGGGGTTGGCGGTTTTCTGAAATGCGCTGTTTTCGCAGGAGGAGCCCATGGCAAATTCGTCCATATTGAGCCGTCCCGTCGGAATAAAGCCTTTGGCTTTCAGTCTGGCGACAACCGTTGAATCATAAGGCGAGACAACGGGTTCAAGTATTTTTGAAGCGCAACTGCAAGTCTGCCCCTGGGTGACAATACAGTCTTTAATGCCGATAGGAATACCATCGTAGGGACTCAGCGGCCGGCCGGCGGCGCGCCGCTTATCGGATTCTCCGGCGCGGGCCATAATATCGGCTTCGTCTATTTTCAGAAAGGCTTTGACCTGACCGTCAACGCTTTTGACCCGGTTCAGATAGGATTGGCAGAGTTCCGCCGCGGTACAAGTTCCGGCTGCAAGCGCATCGGCGGCTTGAGCAACAGTCATTTTTTTAGTGTCAATGCTCATTTTATGCCATCCCTTCGCCCGGCAGGACCTGCGGTACTTTCAGCAGTTCCCCGTCAATGGTAGCGGGAGCGTTGGCCAGCATCGCCTTGCGGCCGAACGGCACTCCGGCGCGGTCTTCGCGCCAGACATTGGTCATGGGGACGGCGTGAGCGGTCGGCTCAATGCCATCCACATTCAATTCGCTGAGCTGTTCAATATAACCGATGATCGCCTCCATATCATGTTGAAGGCGTTCTTTGTCAGCCGGATCGAGTTCAATCCTGGCCAGACCGGCGATGTACCCGACATCAATGCTGCTGTTGGCTCCCATAACTGCGGTTTCCTGTCAAACGGATTATTTGCTGTGTTCCAGAGCGAGGGTTACCGTTACCTGATCGCAGACTTCAGACGGGCCGAAGTACTGGATCGGGCCGGGATAGACGTATTCGCTGCTGACCGCCCATTTTTCGCGGTTTTTCGCGAAGAACTTAAACGGCGCCGCATCGAGCTTGACCAGCGCTTTCTGGATAACCGGCTTGTCTTCGCCGTGACGTTTTTCAATATTCATCATCATGGTAATCGGAATGCCGCCGCAGATCCATTTGGCGCTGGGTTTGGTAGTGTTGCGGACTGATGCCATGTAACCGGTTTTACCGGCGCCTATCAAGGCGGCGGCGGTGCAGCCCAGGCTGTAGCAGTAGTCAGCGTCATAGTTGGACGGCGCGGCGCAGCGGCCTTCATAACCCAGGAAATGACTCTGGGTGCTGAATTTACCTTTATACTGTCCTTTGGCGGCCATCTCCTTGAGTTGCTTTTTGACCATTTCGGCCAGCATTTTTTCAGTTTCGATCAATGAAACCTGAACATTGCCGTGCGGGTCGCGGTCAAGGCAGAGCTGAAGCTGGATGCACTGGGGCAGGGAACTGAAAGTTTTGGACAGCGATTTGTCGAGAGCTTTAATNACGAATTTGATCTTTTCGTCATTGTCGAGTTTCTTGAAAGCTTCGGCTTCTTTCGCCAGAATATCATTCAGTTCGCTGATGAGNNTTTTGACTTCGGGAATGAATTCGATCAGGCCTTCCGGGATGATCGCCACNCCGAAGTTTTCGCCGTTGGCCGCACGTTTGGCAACGATATCGCANATGTCGTTGACGATGCNGGCAATAGTCATTTTTTTTGCGGCTACTTCTTCGGAAATGATCGCAATATTCGCATGGGTCTGCAATGCACATTCAAGACCGATGTGGGAAGCGGAGCGGCCCATCACCTTGATGAAGTGCCAGTATTTCTTGGCGGAGTTGGCGTCGCGGCAGATATTGCCGATAAGTTCGCTGTAAACGCGGCAGGCGGTATCGAAACCGAATGAGGCTTCGATGTGTTCGTTTTTCAGGTCGCCGTCAATGGTTTTCGGGCAGCCGATGACATTAATCGGAATCTTGTGGGATTTATAGTATTCCGCCAGCAGGCAGGCATTGGTATTGGAGTCATCGCCGCCGATCACNACCAGCGCNCTGATGCCGAGGGCTTCGCAATTCTTTCTGGCAGCTTCAAAATGCGCCACGGTTTCCAGCTTGGTTCTGCCGGAACCGATCATGTCGAAGCCGCCGGTATTGCGGTGGTCGTCAACAATCTTGGCGGTGATCTCCATATATTCGTTCTTGACCAGGCCGTCCGGGCCCTTTTTGAAGCCGTAAAGTTTGCTGCTTTTATTGATAGACTTGATGCCGTCGAAAAGCCCGGCGATGACGTTATGGCCGCCCGGTGCCTGGCCGCCGGAAAGGATGACGCCGACGTTGACCGGTTTGGCCGCTGCTTTTTTGGCAAGCTTTTTGAAAGTTACTTCCGGGCTGCCGTAGGTTGCCGGGAACAACGTTTTGATTTTTTTCGCATCGGCTGCCGCGGTAGTCGGTTTGCCCTCGATCATTTTGGCATTGGCTCCGCCTTCAAGCGCGGGCGGCAGTTTCGGACAGTAAGCGGCTCTGGCTTTCTGTAAAGCAGAAATATTGCTCATGTTTCATTCCCTTTTATTTAAATTAAACGTTTGTTAAAACGATATCAATCCATATAATATTAGAGCCCGTACACTACTTGTTTTTCGTGAATTTATCAAGCAGAATAGGAGCGATTTACGCCATTTTTTGACGCCCGCCCGGAAATTTAAAGTCTGAAGCTTAAAGCCTACTTCAAATGACTCAGCGCCGGCTGTCCCAGCGGATAGACGTTGAATCCGATGTCGAACATCGCCTGGTGATCCAGCAGGTTCCGTCCGTCGAAAATGAACGCCGGTTTTTCCATCAACTCGTAAATTTTGCGGAAATCGTATTTCAGGAAATCTTTCCAGTCAGTGAGCACTGCTATGCAATGAGCGCCCTTGACAGCTTCATACGGGTCGGCGCAATAGGTGATGTCACCGGTTTCTCCGGTCAGATCGAGCATGGCGTTCTCCAGCGCTTTCGGGTCGTGAATCGCCAGTCTGGCCCGCTCTTCCAGCAGCATTTTGCAGACATAAATCGCGGGGGATTCGCGAGTGTCTCCGGTGTCCGCCTTGAATGCGAACCCGAAAACGGCAATCTTCTTGCCGGCGATGGTGTTGAACATTTTGTTGCAGATCTTCGCGACAAAACGCCTTTCCTGATAATCATTGATTAACACTACCTGTTCCCAATAGGCGGCAACTTCCGGCAAACCGTAAAATTCGGACAGATAGACCAGGTTGAGAATGTCTTTCTTGAAGCACGAGCCGCCGAAGCCGATACTGGCTCGCAGGAATTTCGATCCGATCCTGGAATCCAGCCCCATGGCGGCGGAAACTTCCAGAATGTTGGCGTCGGTTTTTTCGCAGAGCGCGGAGATGCTGTTTACTGAAGAGATGCGCTGCGCCAGCATGGCGTTTGACACCAGCTTGGACAGTTCGCTGCTCCAGATATTGGTGGTTTTAATCTTTTCCCTGGGAACCCAGTGCAGATAAATGTCGAGCATGCGCTGCAGTGCGGCCTGGCCGCCGGGAGTGTTCATGCTGCCGATCAGCACCCGGTCCGGATGTTGCAGGTCGGTGACCGCAGTGCCTTCCGCCATGAACTCCGGATTGGATATGACTTCAAAATTCAGCCCTTTGGTGTTGGACTGTAAGATGCGCTGCATAGCGGCGGCGGTCCTTACCGGCAGAGTGCTTTTTTCAACAACTATTTTGTCGCCGCTGGAATGTTCGATGATGTCGCGGGCGGTTTTTTCCCAGTACTGCAAATCCGCGGCTTTGCCGGCTCCGGCGCCGAACGTTTTGGTCGGGGTGTTGACGCTGACGAAAATGATGTCCGCTTCCTCGATTCCGCCGAAAATATCAGTGGAGAAAAACAGATTTCTGCCGCGGGCGCGTTTTACGACTTCGTCCAGGCCGGGTTCATAGATCGGCAGCGTATCTGACTGCCATGCCTTGATGCGCGCTTCGTTCTTATCTACAACGATCACTTTGTAGTCAGGACAATTGTCCGCCATGATGGCCATAGTCGGCCCGCCGACGTATCCCGCGCCAATGCAAAGAATGGTTTTGTTCATGTCATCTCCTTGGAGTCTGTTTCAATTTCTCAAAACGCTAAATATAGCACAAATTATTGAGTTTGCCAATCAGTTGGCAAACCGGAATAGGGAGTTTGACGCCTCATCAGAATTCAATCCCCTTTTGAGCCGGGATTCCCGCATTGAACGGATGTTTGATTTCCCGTATCTCAGACACCAGGTCACAGGTCTCGATCAGCGCTGGCGGCGCATTGCGTCCGGTAATGATGACATGCATCCAGGACGGCCTGCCGCGGAGTGCCGCGATTACCTGGTCCAGCGGCAGATATTTCTTGTCCAGCGCGATATTGAATTCGTCCAGCACCAGCAGGTCAACCCGGCCTTCTGTCAGGTATTCCCCGGCTTTCCGCCAGCCATTTTCCGCACATTGGATATCTTCATTTGAACTGCCGCCTTTGCGCCAGGTAAAGCCGGCGCCCATCGAACAGATTTCAAACGGCAGTCCGCTCGCCGCGGCGAAACGCCTTTCCCCGGTTTCGCTGTCATCTTTGATGAACTGGATGACGGCGACTTTCCAGTTCCAGCCCAATGCCCGCAGACAAGTGCCAAGGGCGCTGGTGGTTTTGCCTTTTCCCGACCCGGTAATGTTGACTAACAACCCGCGGCGTTTTTCTCTGGCTTCCTGCTTAATCATAATCTCTCATATATTAATAGTATTATTATTGTCGAATACTCCTTTAAGTTTACCAATGCTAAAAAGATAATTCAAGCATCGGATCAAAAAAACTCCCGACTATGTCCGGATTTTACATTTTGGACCACGCTCGGATATTTTGGACACCAGCCAAGTCACGGAAGACTGACCCGTCCGGCTCCACCATTTTGGACACCACATACCCTCATTCTGGACACAGGCCCCGCAGACCCCATGGTATCCGCCGGAGCGGCGGACTCCGAGGATTAGAGAGTTGTTGAACAGGGACTTCATCAGATTTTCCGACGACACCCCAGTATTCCCGGTCTTCCCATCGTCTTCCGGCAACTCCGAGACTTTGGAGTCCTGTTGAACGGAAGTGTCAGCGGATTTTCCGGC
>TBL_comb47_HYPODRAFT_10001571_pt1 | contig 29471 bp, 24 predicted proteins | sample TroBogypolimnion_40_FD_10682 | JGI IMG/M metagenome (IMG submission 10682) | reverse complement strand
GGTTGCGGGGGCAGGATTTGAACCTACGACCTTCGGGTTATGAGCCCGACGAGCTGCCAGACTGCTCCACCCCGCGTCTGAAGCTAAGATTCTACCATTTTTTCAGCCCCTGTGTCGAGAGATTCCTTCAAAAAAGCAATAAATAAGGGGGTTTTGAGGGGTAAACTCACCCCTCAATCAGCTGGCATAAGGAGTAATATATTGCCACGCAACAACAGGGCGGAACATATTCATGTCAGTCAGTAATCCAGAGTTTTCAGAGTCATCCTTACTAAGGCCGGTAGAGGTCTCCCGCGAAGACCATCTACCTAAAAAAGGTGCCTCTNTTGCGCTAATGCTGGCAGCCATTGGCGTTGTGTTCGGAGATATTGGCACTAGTCCGCTCTACGCCCTGAAGGAATGCTTCAGTCCTGAGCACGGTATTCCATTCTCNGCGGATGCNGTTTATGGCGTTATTTCAATGGTNTTTTGGGCCTTTGCAATCGTTGTGTCTCTAAAGTACGTCTTGTTTGTGATGCGTGCGAACAATAATGGAGAAGGCGGCATCTTNGCCTTAATGGCTTTGGCCTTGCGTACTGCACCAGCCGGATCCAAAAGAGCGTTTTTGATCATCATGTCAGGTGTCTTTGGTGCCTGTATGTTTTATGGCGATGCCATTATCACTCCAGCAATTTCAGTTTTATCTGCAGTTGAAGGTATGGAAGTGATTTCACCTGATTTCACACGCTATGTTCTGCCGACCACNATTCTCATTCTGATTCTTTTATTTTTNATTCAAAAAACGGGTACCGCGGTTGTAGGAAACCTTTTTGGGCCAGTCATGTTGGTATGGTTTGCGGTGATTGGCCTCATGGGTCTCAATCAGGTGGTTCAGAACCCAGCCATCTTCGCCGCTGTTAATCCTTTATATGCGGTGCGTTTCATGCAGGAGCACGCTCTGCAAGGTTTCATTGTGCTTGGCGCTGTTTTCTTGGTGCTGACAGGTGCTGAAGCGCTGTATGCAGACATGGGTCATTTTGGGGCTAAGCCAATTCGTATGGGCTGGTTCTTCGTGGTCATGCCATGCTTGATATTGAATTACTTTGGCCAAGGTGCGATGTTTTTAAATAATCCTGAAGCCATTCAAAATCCATTCTTTTTGATGGTGCCGGAAGCCTTTGTTTTCCCTCTCGTAATCTTGGCAACTGTTGCCACGGTGATTGCTTCGCAAGCCGTCATNTCTGGCGCGTTCTCGATGACTAGTCAGGCCATCTTGTTGGGATTTGTNCCGCGCATGAAAGTGCAGCATACCTCTGATAAAGAGATTGGCCAAATTTATATGCCATTGATCAATTGGACCTTATTGGTTTTGGTGGTGGCTGTTGTGTTGGCTTTCAAGAAGTCTGAAAACTTGGCAGCTGCCTATGGCATTGCTGTCACGACCACTATGATCGTGACAACATTTTTAGCTGCCATTGTGATGCGTGTGGTGTGGCGCTGGAACACAATTTTAGTATCTTTGGTTATTGGCGCCTTCTTGGTAGTGGATTTTGCTTTCTTGCTGGCAAACTTATTAAAAATCATGGAGGGTGGTTGGTTCCCATTGCTATTGGGTGCCGCCTGCTTCTTACTCCTAATGACTTGGTATCAAGGGCGTCAATTACTGCGCCAACATGCGACTGATAACGGTATCGAATTAAAAGGCTTCATTGACAGCCTGATGAAACATCCGCCCCATCGGGTAGAGGGTACTGCGATCTTCTTAACTGCTCACGTTGATTATTTGCCAGTGTCTTTCTTGCACAATCTCAAGCACAATCATGTATTGCATGAGCGGGTCTTCTTCTTAAAAGTGAGTATTTGGGATGTACCCTATGTGAAAGACGATGAGCGAATTACGTTGCGAGATCTAGGCAATGGTATTTACGTCGTCCGTGCCGTATATGGCTTTAATGAAACGCCTGATATGTTGAAGATTTTGGAGTTGATTGAGCATAATTCTGATCTGAAATTTGACTTAATGAATACCTCCTTCTTCTTATCTAGGGACACGATTGTTTCTACGGAAATTCCAGGAATGGCCATGTGGCGTGAACGTTTATTCTGCTGGATGTATCAGAATGCTGGTCGCCAATCCGACTTCTTTAAGATTCCCACCAATCGTTTGGTTGAGCTGGGCGCGAAGGTAGAAATTTGAGAGTCTGTTTTTCATTACGCGCCAAAGTATTTTTATCAATACTGCTTTTGGTTTGCTCTTTTAGTAAGGTGGCATTCGCTACCCCCGAAGAGGATGCCGAGTTAGAGCGCTTGGATAAAATTGACCAAGAGCTTGAATTGCAGCGAGATTGGGCTAAGTACCGCTGGGGTGCTGCCCAGCATGATTGCTATAGCCTTTATTTGGTGAACCGCTGTTTGCGTAATGCACGTGCTCAATATCGCAAAGAAATTGATCCCATTCAGGAGCAGCAGGTGGCACTCCATGCAGTGCAGAGAAAGCTAAAGGCGAGCGTCAAAGATCAGAATGATGCTAAGCGTGCAGCAGATCGGGCATCTCCAGAAAAGGCTGCGGAGCGGGCGGATAATCAACGTGAATTCGAGCAAAAACAAAAAGATGCAGCAGCGCGTGCGGCAGATTTAGAGCAGCGTCGCAAGGATGCGCCAAAACGCTCACAAGAAAATAAAGCGGGCACCCAGCTCGATTGATTTGTTTCCACCGACACTCATTTAATTAGGTAAAGCTTTGGCCAAGGTAAAAACGATTTACATCTGCCAGTCCTGCGGTGGCACCTCTGCTAAGTGGCAGGGGCAATGCCCATCTTGCCAGGCCTGGAACACGATGGAAGAGGGTTTGCCGGAGGTAAGTTCCAACTCGCGTTTTCAGGGATTGGCCCAAGCACTACCAAGACAAAAACTATCTGCCATTACGGCAGAAGACTTGCCCCGCTTTTCTACAGGCGTTGAGGAGTTTGACCGCGTATTGGGTGGTGGTCTCGTTCCCGGGGGAGTAGTCTTGCTGGGCGGGGATCCTGGTATCGGTAAATCGACTCTGCTATTGCAAGCTCTAGCTGAGATGAGTTCTGCAGGCATGAATGTGCTTTATAGCAGCGGCGAAGAATCAGCAGCCCAAATTGCGCTGCGAGCAAAGCGGATTGCACTCGACGCACCTCAACTAGAGGTGCTTGCAGAAATTCAGCTCGAAAAGTTGCTCTCCATTATGGATACCGTTAAGCCTCAGGTATTGGTGGTGGATTCGATTCAGACCTTGTATTCAGAAGTGCTGAGTTCAGCACCAGGATCAGTTGCTCAGGTTCGTGAGTGTGCCGCACAACTTACCCGAGCAGCTAAGTCGAGTGGTATTTGCGTATTAATGGTTGGCCACGTCACAAAAGACGGTCATTTAGCTGGGCCGCGTGTGCTTGAGCACATTGTTGATACTGTTTTGTATTTTGAGGGTGACACCCATTCTTCATTCCGTTAGTTCGCTCCATTAAGAATCGCTTTGGAGCCGTCAATGAACTTGGCGTTTTTGCAATGACAGAAAAGGGTTTGCGCGGCGTTGCCAATCCTTCAGCAATCTTTTTATCCCAGCATGCTGAAATGGTCCCTGGCGCTTGCGTTCTTGTGACCCAAGAGGGAAGTCGCCCCTTGTTGGTAGAAATTCAAGCTTTAGTCGATACTGCCCACATTCCCAATCCAAGAAGGTTGGCGGTTGGACTTGAGCAGCATCGTTTAGCCATGTTGCTGGCGGTATTGCATCGCCATGCTGGCGTTGCGTGTTTTGATCAAGATGTCTTTTTAAACGCCGTAGGTGGGGTGAAGATTTCTGAGCCAGCAGCTGACTTAGCAGTGTTGCTGGCGATTCAATCGTCGATACGTAATCGCGCACTGCCAAAAGAACTCATTGTGTTTGGTGAGGTTGGCCTAGCTGGAGAAATTCGTCCATGTCCTCGTGGTCAAGAGCGCCTTAAAGAAGCGGCAAAACTTGGGTTTACGGTGGCGATTATTCCGAAGGCGAATATGCCGAAATCTAAAATTCCTGGTTTGCGTGTGATTCCAGTTGAGCGGATTGATCAAGCCATTGCCGCTGCTGCCGAGCTAAGTTAACTTCTAATGCAGATCTTCCGCCTGAATTAAGAGAACTTGCTCTTCCCCTGCAGAAACCTCCATCCAGATGACTGGGATTTGTGGAAAGGCATTTTTGAAGTTCTCATACTCATTGCCAATTTCAAGAAGGAGTGCGCCGCGTTCAGTGAGGTAGTCAGGTGCGGCGGCAATGATGCGTCTAATCAAATCCATACCATCTTCACCACCGGCTAGTGCAAGCTCAGGCTCTGCGTGATATTCAGCGGGCAAAGTATTCATCGAGCTGGCATTTACATAAGGAGGATTGCAGATAATTAAATCAAAGCGATTGTCATCATTCGCCTCCGGCAAGGCATCCCACAGATCGCCATCTAGCAAATCAATTTGGGAGCTAAGACCATGGCGATCTAGATTGCGTGATGCAACTGCCAGCGCAGGAAGACTAATATCACAGGCGGTTACTTGAATATCTGGGCAGCTTAACGCTAGCAAAATCGCCAGTGAGCCATTACCAGTGCAAAGATCAAGCGCCTTGCCATCGGCAGGTAGCCAGGGCTCTAAGGAGCCATCCGTAATCAGTTCGGCAATCCAGGAGCGCGGCACAATGCTCTGCTCACTGCAGAAAAAAGGAACGCCCATTAACCAGGCTTCACCCAGAATGTAGGCAAGTGGTTTGCGCGTTTGAATCCGCTCCTGGGTGATTTCCAATGCTTTAGCTTGATCGGTTTCGCTGATCAAGTCATCCAAGTGATCGAGTGCCTCTGTAGGGCTCATATTCAGTTGCTTGCTAACTAGCCACAGGGCTTCGCTGCGAGCATCGATAGCGCCATGACCGTAGTGCAAATCAGCAGCTTCTAACTGCTGTGCAACATGATCAATAAATTGGTTAATGCTGATTACTTGGGCAGGCTCAGGGTCCATGATGGATTAGTTAGATTTGAGGAAATTAAGCAACAAGTTGCTCAAGGGTCTTGCGATAAATATTTTTCAAGGGTTCGATGTCATCAACAATGACGCTCTCATCAATCTTGTGACTCGTGGCATTGAGTGGGCCGAATTCAACAACCTCTTTGCAGATCTTAGCAATAAAGCGACCATCACTGGTACCGCCAGTGGTTGATAGCTCGGTGTCAATTTCTGTTTCAGTTTTGATGGCAGAGCGTAGAGCATTAGCCAAGGCGCCATCCCCGGTAATAAATGGGTTGCCACTTAAAGACCATTCGATTTCAAACTCAACCCCCGCAGCCTTCAGTATTTGCTCTAAGCGTTCGCGTAATTGCTCTGGCTTACTCTCGGTAGAAAATCGAAAGTTGAAATCAATGGCAAGTTCGCCTGGAATCACGTTATTGGCGCCGGTACCAGCATGAATGTTGGAAATCTGAAAACTCGTCGGCTGAAAATATTCATTACCTTTATCCCACTCGGTCTCTACCAGATTCTGAATAGCAGGCGCTGCTAGGTGAATTGGGTTTTTTCCAAGATGTGGGTAGGCAATATGCGCCTGAATTCCTTTGATCTTGAGCTTGCCAGATAGGGAGCCGCGACGACCATTCTTGATCATATCGCCCAAGTAATTTACAGAGGTTGGCTCACCAATGACGCAGTAGTCAAGCCGCTGACCGTGTTTTGCAAGACGTTCACACATGATGACAGTGCCGTCGTGTGCAGGCCCTTCTTCATCGCTGGTAATTAAAAAAGCGATGGAACCTTGGTGGTCTGGGTGTTTGACAACGAATTCCTCTGCGGCAACTACAAAGGCTGCAAGAGAGGTTTTCATATCAGCGGCACCACGACCATATAAGTAGCCATCACGAATGCTTGGCTCGAAAGGATCGCTGGTCCATTTTTCCAGTGGGCCAGTTGGAACAACATCAGTATGTCCTGCGAAGAGAAGAACCTTCCCCTGATCGCCAGACTTACCTTTTTTGATTGCCCACAAATTAGTTACTTGGAATGATTCTGGTCCACTGACCACGCTCTCAGTATGAAAGCCGATTGCTTTGAGGCGATCGGCAATCAATTCTTGGCAGCCGCCATCTACTGGCGTAACAGAACGACAGGAGATGAGGGCTTGAGTTAGCTCAAGAGTAGCGCTCATAAAAAGTCTTAGTCGCGGAGTAATTCATTGATGGCAGTTTTTGCTCTAGTTTGAGCATCTACTTTCTTCACAATGATTGCGGCATAAAGGCTGTACTTGCCGCAAGCAGATGGCAGTGAGCCAGGAACCACAACGGAGCCAGCAGGAACGCGGCCGTAATGAACCTCGCCAGTTTCCCGATCGTAAATTTTGGTACTTTGACCAATGTAGACGCCCATTGAAAGCACAGCGTTTTCTTCGATAACAACCCCTTCAACAACCTCGGAACGAGCCCCGATAAAGCAGTTATCTTCAATAATGACTGGACCAGCTTGAATAGGCTCTAAAACGCCGCCAATGCCTACGCCACCAGAAAGGTGTACGTTTTTACCAATTTGAGCGCAAGAACCCACGGTCGCCCAGGTATCAACCATCGTACCTTCGCCTACATAAGCACCAATATTGACGTAGGAGGGCATTAAAACGGCATTTTTGCCAATAAAGGAGCCGCGACGAGCTACTGCAGGAGGTACTACGCGAAATCCACCTTTGGCGAAGTCCTCAGCAGTGTAGTTTTCAAACTTGCTTGGAACCTTGTCATAGAACTGGGTAAATCCACCCGCGGACATTGGTTTGTTGTCTTCAAGGCGGAATGAAAGCAAAACAGCTTTCTTAACCCACTGATTGACTTCCCATTTGCCAACGCTTTGGCGTTCAGCCACGCGAATCGTGCCTGAATTAAGGCCTTCAAGTACCGCATTGACTGCATTGCGGATTTCCGCTGGGGCAGCCTCTGGAGAGAGGTTTGCGCGGTTTTCCCAGGCTTGTTCGATGATGCTTTGTGGTGATTGGCTCATGCTTTTTAGTTAACTATCAGATTGTTAAGGGATTTTGACCCTGAAGGTAGATTTATCATTATATCGGTGGGGCAAAATCCCGTCCGAGAAGCCCTAAGCTTGCTATCATCTTCCAACTTAAGTTTTAAATAAATTACCTCCTTTCTGACCCTTTTTCCCTACAAAGTCCGCCGTGCAACTGAAATCCATCAAACTTTCCGGCTTTAAGTCTTTCGTTGACCCAACCCATTTTGAGATGCCAGGCCAATTAATTGGCGTAGTTGGTCCAAATGGTTGTGGAAAATCAAACATCATCGACGCTGTTCGTTGGGTCTTGGGTGAATCCCGCGCCAGCGAACTGCGCGGCGAATCCATGCAAGATGTCATCTTTAATGGTTCTGGATTGCGTAAACCTTCAGGGCGTGCCAGTGTTGAATTGATTTTTGATAATTCAGACGGTCGTGCACAAGGGCAGTGGGGCGCATTTACCGAATTAGGGGTCAAGCGCGTTTTGACTCGTGATGGCAACTCTAGTTACTACGTTAACAACCAAGTAGTGCGTCGTAAAGACATTCAAGATATTTTTCTTGGTACTGGTATGGGCCCGAGAGGTTATGCCATTATTGGTCAAGGCACCATTAATCGCATCTTGGAATCTAAGCCTGAAGAATTGCGCGTCTTCTTGGAAGAGGCCGCTGGCGTTTCAAAATACAAAGAGCGTCGCAAAGAAACTGCTGCACGCTTAGAAGATACTAAAGAGAATTTAGTTCGCGTAGAAGATATCTTGCGCGAGCTGGAGCAGCAACTCAATCGCTTAGAAAAACAAGCTACCGTAGCAGAGCGTCATGCCGAACTTTCAGCGCAGATGAAGTCGCAACAACAGCTCTTGTGGTTCGTGCGTCAAACTGAGGCAGGTAAGGAGCAAGAGCGTCATGCCAATGGCATACGTGATACTCAGGTGAGCCTTGAAGAGCAAACCGCCAAGCTACGTCATGCCGAGGCTGAATTAGAAACCATGCGTACTCATCAGTACGCGTTGCAGGACAGGGTATCACAGGCTCAAGGCGATCTCTATCAAACCAATTCTGATGTAAGTCAGGTTGAGTCTCAGATTCATTATGTGCAAGAGGCACGTCAGCGCTTACAACAACAAACCCAGGATTTACAGGCGCAGCTCCAACGCTGGACAGTACAAGAGCAGGATGCAGCGCAAGCACAGCGTTCGGCTGAACAGGAGTTAAGTCTGGCTGTAGAAAAGGAAGAGTCTTTACTTGCTGATTTGGCCAGTTTGCAAGAGCAAATGCCTGGACGCGAAGAGATGTATCAAGTCAATATGCGTGAGTTAAATGAAGCACGCAATCATTTGGCTTCGATTGATCAAAGGTTGGCTAGCTTAGGCGAGCGCACTCGCTCTTTGAGTGCGCAGCTGGATGAATTAAAAGGTCGCGAAACCCGTCTGAATGGTGAGTTAGGCGGTATGCGTAAGCCCGATGCGGAAGCCTTGCAAATGGCGCTTGATCGTCATGCAATGGCTCAACGTAAAGTCGAAGAGACGCGTAACCGTGCGATTGAAACCCAACAGCGCGTTCCTGCGGCTGATGAGGCACGCAATACTGCCCAGCAACAAATTCAATCTGCTAATCAAGATTTGGCTCAAACAGAAGCTAAATTGACAGCCTTAACTGCTTTGCAGGCCAGCGTGCAAGCACAAGGCAAGATCGGTCCTTGGTTGGAGAGTAAAGGTCTTAAAGAAAGTAAGCGCCTTTGGCAAGAGTTGAAGGTAGAGAGTGGCTGGGAAGCCGCTCTGGAGTCAGTTCTACGTGAACGCTTGGCAGCCATTACCGCTAAGAGCGTTCAGGAAACGTTAGCACTCGCACAAGAGGCGCCACCAAGTCGCTTGGCTATTTTGCTCACCGATGAAATTACCCCCGCACATACTGCGATACCCACTAACTTCATTCCGCTACTTACTCGCGTGCAAAGTGCAGGTGCGCCTGGGGTAGCTGCTGTATTAGAAGAGTGGCTTGACAATGTTTATATTGCTGACAGCTTAGAAGATGCTTTAAACCGTCGTGAAAAATTACCAGCCGGCGGTGCCTTGGTAACTCAGCAAGGTCACTTAATCAGTCGGGTTGGTGTTCAGCTCTATGCAGCTGATTCTGAGCAAGCTGGCATGTTGGCGCGCGCTCAAGAAATGGAAAGTCTTGAGAAGCAATTACGAGCACAACGATTAATGCAAAGTGAATTGCAAGGTGAGCTGGATCAATGCGTCGCCAATTATCAAGCCGCCCATCAAGCGGCGGAGCAAGCTCGTATCGCCGCCGAACAAGCTGTGCAAGAAGCGCATGGCTTTGAGGTTGAAAGAATGCAGTTAACTCAAGCTGAAGAGCAATACAGTCAGCGCGCCACGCAAATTCAGGGTGAGTTGGGTGAGCTACGTGAGCAAATGGAACAGCTTGGCGTAAATCAAGAGCAGTCTGCTGCTGAATTGATTCAAACCGAAGAGGCTAAGCAAGCTTGTGGTGAAGGTCTGGCGATTGCTCAGGAAAAATTAGAGCAGGCCAGCCAGGAGCGTGATCATTTACGCGAATCTCTGCGTATTGCTGAGATGGCAGCGCAAGAAGCAGCCTTTACGACTCGCTCCCTCCAGCAACGCATCACCGATTTACAGCGCGATCAAAGTACTGCGCGTACACAGATCATGGAGATTCAGGATAAGTATGCTTTGGCCGAGCAAGAGCTTGAAACTTTGAGCGATGTTGAGGCGCAAGAAAAATTACAGGGTTTATTGGTTACCCGCAGTGAGCGTGAAGGTTTGCTTGCGAATGCCCGTACGGAACAAGATGCTTTATTGCATCAACTGCGTGAAGCTGATGAAGTGCGTATGCAAATAGAGCGTAGCTTGCAGCCCATGCGCGATAAGGTAGTTGATTTGCAATTGCGCGAACAGGCTGCTCGTTTGAACTTTGAACAGTTCGCAACCTTGCTGGCAGATGCAGAGGCCGATTTAATTGCGCTTGAGGCCAGTTTCAGTGCCGACCTCAAGGTGGGTGCATTGCAGACTGAAGTAAATCGCTTAACGAGCGAAATTCAATCGCTCGGACCAGTCAATATGGCAGCCTTGGATGAATTGGCTAGCTCACGTGAGCGCAAGCAATTCCTCGATGCGCAATCAGCTGACTTAAATGAGGCCATGCAGACCTTGACGGATGCGATCGCCAAGATTGATGCTGAGACACGTGACTTATTGCAAGGCACATTTGATCAAGTAAATGGTCATTTTGGACGGCTATTCCCTGAGTTATTCGGTGGCGGTCATGCTGAATTGGTAATGACCGGGGAGGAGATCTTGGATGCGGGTGTTCAGGTAATGGCTCAGCCGCCTGGTAAGAAAAATAGCTCTATCTACCTGCTTTCCGGTGGAGAAAAAGCCTTGACTGCCATTGCCTTGGTTTTCTCATTATTTCTTTTGAATCCAGCGCCGTTCTGCTTGCTAGACGAGGTTGATGCGCCATTGGATGATGCGAATACCTTGCGTTACGCACAAATGGTTGCCAAAATGTCAGATAAGACCCAGTTTGTATTTATCTCGCACAACAAGATCACTATGGAAATTGCTCATCAATTAATCGGTGTGACCATGCAGGAACAGGGCGTATCTCGAATTGTGGCTGTCGACATTTCCTCTGCGGTGTCGATGGTGGAGGCTGCCTAAGTGAATTTAGAGCAAATCATGACAAGCCTTGGATTGTCTGAATTGCAATTTGCTTTGGCGGTCATTGGCCTCCTGATATTGCTGTTCGTGCTCATATTAAATATTTACTATGCTCACGCCCGTCGTAAAGCGCGCTCTCAAAGGGATCTTGCACTCGATGAGCTTTTTGTAGCAAGAGAGCCCAGTTTGAATGCGGGTTTTGCACAGGCAGCAAATCAAGAGCGTGTAGAACCTTCATTGGGTGAGTCAACAAGCAATACGCCACCCACAACGATTTTTACAATTGATCCTCGTATTGATTGTGTGATTACCTTGCGCTTTGATGAGCCTATTAGTGGCGCAGAGCTTTTATCTGAAATAGAGGCTTTGTCGGATGAAGGGGGTACGCCACACTTACCTTGGATCTGCGAAGGTTTAAATGCGGATGATGGCGCACCTGAGGATTGGGAGCAATTAAAAGCAGATGCAAGTTATGCCGAATTACAGCTTGCGATACAGCTAGCTAATCGACGTGGTCCGATTGGAGTGCTCGAGTTATCCGATTTTTGCTCCCGCGCGCAAGCACTTGCAGAAACTCTAGGGTCACAAATTGATATGCCTAGCGTGAGCGCTATGCTCGAGAGTGCCAAGGAGTTAGATGTATTGGCTGCTGAAAGTGATATTCAATTAAGTATCAATGTGGTGTTTGATCAGCCACTTCCATGGGCGAACTTTGATGCTCTTATGCGTCAACGTAGTTTCCAATTGGCGCGAAATGGAAGGCAATACGATTTTTTCAGCAATGGCAGTCTTATTTTTAATAGTGCTGATATGGATCCCAATAAACCCGTTACTCAAGTAACCCTCTTATTGGAGGTGCCCCTGGTAAGTCATGAAGAACGTGCCTTTGAGAGGATGTTAGGCGAGGGCGTAGAGATTGCGCAGGCTGCTCATGGTCGGCTAGTGGATGACAACGGTATCAATTTAACTGAAAACGCTGTCATCACCATTCGTCAGCATTTAGACATCCTCTATGCCAATCTTGAGAAGGGTGGCATTGCTGCTGGCTCTTCTACTGCCAATAGACTTTTTAGTTAAGGACCACCCTGTTGTCCTCAAGTTCGCCAAATTTAGCGGAGCGCTACGCTTTTTTACAAGGTGAGTTAGCCCGTCTAGAGCATGCTTACTACGTGCTCGATAACCCCCTATTGCCTGATAGTGAATATGACCGCTTGTATCGTGAGATGCTCGAGATTGAAGCGGCTCACCCAGAGTGGGTAAGCCCCCAATCCTTATCCCAGCGTGTTGGTGGAGTCGCCTTAAAAGAATTCGATACCGTTGTGCATGTAGTGCCCATGTTGTCGCTCAATAATGCCTTTGAGGATGCAGAGTTAATTGCCTTTGATCGCCGTTGTCGTGAAGGATTGCATGTAGATCATGTGACGTTTGCTGGAGAATTGAAGTTTGATGGCTTGGCGATTTCATTGCGTTATGAGGATGGAGTCTTGGTCCGCGCTGCAACTCGTGGTGATGGGGCAAGTGGTGAAGATGTAACGGCCAATATCAAAACGATCCGTGCAATTCCGCTGCAGTTGCTTGGCAAAAATATTCCGAAAGTCCTTGAGGTGCGCGGTGAGGTTTTCATGTATCTCAAAGATTTTGAGAGGATGAACCAACAAGCAGCAGCTCTGGGGGAAAAGGAGTTTGCCAATCCTCGTAATGCTGCGGCAGGCAGCTTGCGCCAGTTGGATTCTAAAATCACTGCTAAGAGACCCCTGTCTTTTTTCGCCTATGGCCTAGGTGCATTCGAACCCCAGTCTTGGCTACCCAGTACGCATGAGCAGTTATTAAATGCATATGTCCAGCTTGGTTTACCTGTATGTCCAGAGCGGCGGCTATTGCATTCGGTGGCAGAAATTCTGGATTTTTATAACGAGATTGGTGCTAAGCGCGATTCACTCCCTTACGATATTGACGGCGTTGTCTATAAGGTGAATTCTTTTGCAGAGCAAGCCAAGTTGGGCTTTGTTTCAAGGGCGCCTCGTTTTGCTTTGGCCCACAAATATCCAGCCCAAGAAGCTTTGACGACTGTTTTGGGAATTGATGTTCAGGTTGGTCGCACCGGTGCAATTACCCCAGTAGCGCGTTTAGCCCCCGTTGAGGTTGGCGGCGTCACCGTCACTAATGCCACCTTGCATAATGAAGATGAGGTGAAGCGCAAAGATGTCCGCATTGGTGATACGGTTTCGGTCAGGCGTGCAGGGGATGTCATTCCTGAGGTTGTTTCGGTAGTTAAAGAGCGTAGACCGGTAAATGCCCAGCAATTTATCATGCCAACTCGTTGTCCAGTATGCGATTCTCATATCGAACGTTTGAGTGATGAGGCGGTGGCTCGTTGCAGTGGAGGCCTCTTTTGTGCAGCCCAGCGCAAGCAAGCCTTAATTCATTTTGCACATCGTAGGGCGATGGACATTGAAGGTCTCGGCGAAAAAATAGTGGATCAATTAGTTGACCTCAATTTAGTCAGAACTCCAGCAGACTTATATCGACTCGGCTTTACCGCTTTAGCTAATCTTGAGCGTATGGGCGATAAGTCTGCAGACAACCTCATTCAAGCAATAAATCAATCCAGAAACACGACCTTAGCTAGATTTATCTTTGCCTTGGGCATTCGCCATGTGGGTGAGACGACTGCTAAAGACTTGGCCAATCATTACCGCTCTATGCACTCCTTAATGGATGCTTCTCTGGAAGACCTTCTCACAGTCAAGGATGTCGGTCCTGTAGTAGCTGATTCTATTACCAGTTTTATGCAAGAAGCCCATAACCGTGAGGTAATTGAGCAGTTGCTTGCCTCGGGCATGCAACTTTCAGTGGAAGAAAAAATCATCAGCGCAGCTGTTGCTGGAAAAACCTTTGTACTGACAGGCACATTCCCAACTATGACGCGCGATGAGGCAAAGGATCTCTTAGAAAAAGCTGGCGCCAAAGTAGCGGGATCTGTCTCTAAAAAGACCGATTTTGTTGTGGCAGGCTCTGATGCTGGTAGCAAGTTAACTAAAGCAGAAGAGCTTGGTGTGCCCATCATTGATGAAGCTGCCATGCTTGAGTTGTTAAGTTAGGGCCACTCTAGGAGTCTTAAGCTACCAAAGCCTCTAAGAGTTCAGTCTCAAGCTGTATTTGTAGTTTTGGATTTTTACTCAGATTCACAGCATCTAATAGCAATACGTCCTCTACGCGCTCACCTAGGGTATTAATGCGCGCAGTGTGAAGTGAAATGTGATGTTTCGCCAGCACTCTGGAAATTGCATATAACAAACCAGTACGATCACTAGCAGAAATCGACAAGGAGTAATAGCGACCCCGATCATCAGGAGTCATGTGGACTCGAGGCTGAATTGGGAAGGTGCGTGATTGTCTAGAAAGGCGACCCATACTTGCATTGGCGAGCGGTTCCGCGTTTGTAAGAGCTTCGGTAAGCTCATACTCAACTAACTGAATGAGGTCACGATATCCACCACCTTCACTTACTAAATTACCACCTGATATCTGGAAAGTATCTAGCGCATAACCATTATTGGTTGTGTGAACTCGGGCATCCCAAATGGAGAAGCCGTGACGCTCAAAGTAGGCGCAGATGCGTGAGAATAAATCCTCTTGGTCTTTGACATAGACGGCAACTTGTAGGCCTTCGCCTATGGGTGAGAGGCGCGCACGTACGACGGGTTTATCACTATCGACTTTATTAAAAAGATGGCGTGTCAGCCAGGCGATGTCTGCTGAATCCTGGCGCAAGAAAAATCCAACATCCAATTGCTTCCAAAAATTTTCATAAGCTGCATCTTCGATGCCATAGAGGCGCAATTTGGTTCTGGATTCTTCTTGGCGCTGAGCAAACTCAGAGGAGGCATCTGGTTTAGCGCCGCCAAGCACCCTGAGTGTCTGCTCGATATAAATCTTCGAGTAATTTGCCTTTCCAGGCATTCCATACTTTTGGACTAGTTCCCCTGACATCAGCAACAGTGAGAAGGTAGAGCGCGGTTAAATGACGCTCATCCCCAACCTTCTTAGCAAATGCCCTAACAACATCTGGGTCAGTAATGTCTTGCTTTTGAGCAACCTGACTCATTTGTAGATGTTCAGCAACCAACCAGATTAACAATTCTGTATCGGCCTTGTCTAGGCCATGCTCTTTAGCAAACTTACGGGTATCGGCTTTTCCGAGAAGGGAGTGATCACCACCGCGTCCTTTTGCGATATCGTGAAAAAGAGCGGCGATAACTAGCAGCCATGGTTTCTCAAAGTGTGCAATCAGGCGACTACAAAAAGGAAATTCATGTGCATGTTCAACCACCATAAAGCGCCGTACGTTGCGTAACACCATCAGTATGTGTTGATCAACGGTATACACATGGAATAAGTCATGTTGCATCTGACCGACAATTTTTCTGAAGGCTGGTAAGTAACGCCCCAGCACACTAGTGCGATTCATTAACTGAAAAGCCCGGCTCACACCCTCCGGTTGCTTTAAAAGTTCGATGAAAAGTTTCCGATTGCTAGGATTATTGCGCCACTGCGTATTCATTCTGTGGCGTGCGTTGTACAGGGCTCTGAAAATTGTGGCTGACAAGCCCTTGACGCTGGAAGTTTGTGAAAAGACTAAAAAGGTGCGCAGGATTTGATCGGGATCTTTTTCATAGAGCTGCGGATCTTTAATATCAAGTACGCCTTGGCGTTCAATGAAATGTTCATTTCCTTCGCCTGGTATGGGGTAAGTGGTTTTGGATTCTTTAGGAAAAAGCAGTGCCTCAATATTTTGTAAGAGCACATCATTGAGCTGGGTTACCGCTTTTGCAGCCCAGTAGTAGCGCCGCATAATGGCTTCACTAGCAAGGCGTGAAGAGTTCTCTTTGATACCCATGGCTGCCGCTAAACCTGCTTGCAAATCAAATACAAGTACATCCTGTCTGCGGCCCGCTAACAGATGCAGGTTAGCGCGCAAGGTTTCCAGGAAGCGTTGATTGCGCGTGAGCTCTTTAAGTTCATGCTCAGTAATCAAGCCTTCTAGATTTAAGTCTTTAAATGTATTCCCTAAATGTGCAGCTTTACTTACCCAAGAGATCACCTGTAGATCACGCAGGCCGCCGGGACTTTCTTTGCAGTTGGGTTCCAGTGAGTAGGGGGTGCTTTGGTATTTGTAATGACGTTGGATTTGCTCTGCTAACTTTGCCTGAAAGAATGCTTTCGGGTCGAGTGTTTTTGCAAACGCAGATTCAAATTCTTTAAATAAGATTTTTTTGCCACAAATTAAGCGTGACTCCAGCATGGCAGTGCGCACAGTAATATCTTGTTCTGATTCTGAAATACACTCCGATACAGATCGAACGGATGAGCCAATTTCAAGGCCAGTATCCCAGCATTTGGCGACAAAGGATTCGATCTTGGCAGCTAAAACTTCTTCAAAGAATTTTTTATCACTAGGAACCAAAATCAGAATATCGATATCGGAGTAGGGGAAGAGGCTGCCTCTACCAAACCCACCTACAGCAATCAGTGCGGCTTGATTATTTAAGCCACATGTATCCCACAGGCTAATCAGTAATTGATCGCTTAATTTTGTTAAGGTCTTTGTTAGCCTACTAACAGATTGTGTTTTACGAAATTGGGCATACGCTTGCTCGCGTGCAGCTCGTAGCTGGGCAATATCCGCAATGTGATTGGCTTGTGTTGCGGCTTGCATTGCCTAAGCGATGACAGGCGCAGGTCGGAAGGATAAGCCTTTGACGCAATCGGGTGGGGGATTGCTGCCATCTGACCAAGTAAGCACCTCAACGCCAGTTGCCGTAACTAAAAGTGTGTGTTCCCATTGCGCCGAGAGGCTACGATCCTTAGTTTTCACGGTCCATTGATCTGGCATGGTGCGAATTTCGCGGCGACCAGCATTAATCATTGGCTCAATTGTGAAAGTCATACCTTCAACCAATTTCTCGCCCGTGCCGGCGCGACCATAGTGAAGGATTTGTGGATCTTGGTGAAACACCTTGCCAATGCCATGTCCACAATATTCTCTGACGATGGAGTAGCCGGCATTTTCAGCATGTCTTTGAATCACATAACCAATGTCACCCAATGTAGCCCCAGGTTTCACTTGGGCGATGCCGAGCCAGAGGCATTCGAATGTAATTTGAGTCAGGCGCTTGGCTAAAACTGAAACATCGCCAACCATAAACATGCGGCTGGTATCGCCGTAATAGCCATCTTGGGTAATTACGGTGATATCTAGGTTTACGACATCACCCGATTTGAGGACTTTTTCCCCGGGAATGCCATGACAGATGACATCGTTTACGGATGTGCAAATGGATGCTGGAAATGGGGGGTATCCAGGGGGTTGGTAATTTAATGGGGCAGGGATGGTTTTTTGGACGTCACGCATATATTCGTGGCAAATCCGATCAAGCTCACCGGTGCTCACCCCAGGCTTTACATGGGGGGTCACATGGTCCAAGACTTCGCTGGCTAAGCGGCCAGCCTCGCGCATCCCTAGGATGTCTTTTTCGGCAGTAAATACACTATTCATGTCTTGATTATCAACGACTTGACGAATTTTGGTTACCCATAATTGCCTAAATATTAGGCAAAAAACCTCAATTTACCCTCTCCAGCCCCTATATCTCCAATAACAGCGACTAGATAAACGTCGCTAGAGTACTGATATTTAAGCTATAATTTCCTTCTCAAGCCTTTTTTGACTTGAAATCGCGGGTTAAGCCTTCCAGGGTGGCGTTTTTTAGCGCAGCTAGGACTTAACCTTAGAACACAACCCTTAGGAGAAGTTATGTCAGTAACTATGCGTCAAATGCTGGAAGCCGGTTGCCATTTTGGTCACCAAACCCGTTTCTGGTCCCCAAAGATGGCCCCTTATATTTTCGGCCATCGCAATAAAATCCACATCATCAACTTGGAAAAAACTTTGCCAATGTTTCAGGACGCCCTGAAGTTTGCAAAACAAGTTGCTGCCAATCGTGGCACTATTTTGTTTGTTGGTACAAAGCGCCAGTCCCGTGAAATTATTGCTGAAGAAGCTGCACGTGCTGGTATGCCTTACATCGACAGCCGTTGGTTGGGCGGTACGCTCACCAACTTCAAAACCGTCAAGGGTTCGCTCAAGCGTTTGAAAGATATGGCAGTTGCTAAAGAAGCGGGCGACTGGGAAAAGCTTTCTAAGAAAGAAGCTTTGACAAACGACCGTGATCTCGACAAGTTGCAAAAAGCACTTGGCGGTATTCAAGATTTGAATGGCGTTCCTGATGCTATTTTTGTAGTGGACGTTGGATATCACAAGATTGCTATTACTGAAGCCAACAAGCTCGGTATTCCTGTGATCGCTGTAGTGGATACCAACCATTCTCCAGAAGGTGTTGATTACATCATTCCTGGTAACGATGACTCCAGCAAAGCTGTTCTTCTGTACGCTCGTGGAATTGCTGATGCAATCCTTGAAGGTAAAGCAAGTTCAACTCAAGAGATCTTGACTGCTGTTAAAGAGGGTGAAGAGGAGTTTGTTGAAGAAGGGAACGCAGAATAATGGCCGCTATTACCGCTGCAATGGTTGGCGAGTTACGCGCCAAGACGGATGCTCCAATGATGGAGTGCAAAAAAGCTTTGACCGAAGCCGATGGGGATATGGCGAGAGCGGAAGAAATTCTGCGCGTCAAATTAGGTAGCAAAGCTGGTAAAGCAGCTTCACGCGTTACTGCTGAAGGTGTTGTAGCTTCGTTTATCAATGGCACTACTGGCGCTCTGCTTGAAGTGAATTGCGAAACTGACTTCGTTTCTAAGAACGATGACTTTTTAGCTTTTACTGCTGACTGTGCAAAGTTGGTTGCTGAAAATAATCCTGCTGATGTCGCTGCTTTGTTGGCCTTACCTTTGAATGGCTCTACTGTGGATACGATTCGCAGCGCTTTGATCGGTAAGATCGGTGAAAACATCATGCCACGCCGCTTCAAGCGTTTTGCTGGTAGCAATAAGTTAGTTTCCTACCTGCACGGGACACGTATCGGTGTAATGGTTGAGTTTGAAGGTGATGAAATTGCCGCTAAAGATGTGGCTATGCACATTGCTGCGATGAAGCCAGTAGCTTTGTCGATGGCTGATGTACCTGCTGAGTCAATCGCTATTGAGCGCAGCGTTGCTGTGCAAAAGGCGGCTGAATCTGGCAAGCCACCAGAGATCGTTGAAAAAATGGTCGAAGGTTCTATCCAGAAGTACCTCAAAGAAGTATCTTTGCTGAACCAAACTTTTGTGAAGAACGACAAGCAAACCGTTGAACAGATGCTCAAGGCTGCCAATACAACTATCAAAGGATTTACGATGTTTGTTGTTGGTGAGGGTATTGAAAAGCGTCAAGACGACTTTGCAGCTGAAGTAGCCGCACAGGTTGCTGCTGCGACTAAAGCTACAGCGTAATCGTTGCAGGCTCTGGCCGGGCTTGTTCTGGCTGGACTGAAATGCTCAAAAGGGCATAGAAACCTTCGTTTCTATGCCCTTTTGTTTTATTGAGCCCAAGCCCTTTATAATTCGGCTGAGATATTAAAAGTACTTAAAGATCAATAAGCTAAGAGGGTAAATTGCTTAGCTAATTACGGAAAAGATAATCATGCCAGCCTACAAACGTGTCCTATTAAAACTATCAGGTGAAGCCCTTATGGGGGATGATGCTTTCGGTATCAACCCAGTAACCATTGACTTAATGGTGAAAGAAATTGCCGAGGTAGTGAATAGCGGAGTCGAGTTGGCAATTGTGATTGGCGGTGGAAATATTTTCCGCGGAGTGGCTGGTGGGGCAGCAGGCATGGATCGCGCTACTGCTGACTATATGGGTATGTTGGCAACCATGATGAACTCCCTTGCCTTGCAAGATGCCTTGCGTCAAAAGGGTGTCGAGGCACGCGTTCAATCTGCTTTGCGCATGGATCAGGTAGTTGAGCCCTATATTCGCCCGCGCGCCATTCGCGCCTTAGGCGAAGGTAAGGTGGTTATATTCGCAGCCGGTACGGGCAATCCTTTCTTTACAACAGATACCGCTGCCGCTTTGCGTGGCGCTGAAATGGGTGTCGAAATTGTTCTAAAGGCAACTAAGGTAGATGGCATTTATACCGCTGATCCAGTGAAGGATCCTAGTGCCACTTTGTACAAGACCATTACTTTTGATGAGGCCATCATTAAGAACTTGCAGGTTATGGACGCGACGGCCTTTGCTTTATGTCGCGATCGCAAACTACCAATCAAAGTGTTTTCGATTCTTAAACCAGGCGCTCTCATGCGCGTGGTTCAAGGAGAGTCTGAGGGCACGTTAGTACACGTTTAATAGGAGGCTTGATGTCTGCAGCAGAAATTAAAACCAATACCGATCAAAAGATGCAAAAGTCTCTTGATGCATTGAAAACCAACTTAGCCAAAATTCGCTCGGGTCGTGCAAATCCAGGAATTTTGGAACACATTCAGGTGGACTATTACGGCAATCCAACGCCCTTGAGTCAGGTAGCCAGCTTGGGCTTGGCCGATGCCCGCACCATCAATGTTCAACCCTTTGAAAAAACAATGGTTGCAGTGATTGAAAAGGCTATTCGTGATTCTGATTTGGGTTTGAATCCAGCATCTCAAGGCACGGTTATTCGTGTTCCAATGCCAGCCTTAACTGAAGAGCGTCGTCGTGACTTAACAAAGGTAGTGAAAAACGAAGGCGAAGAGGCCAAAATTGCGATACGTAATTTACGTCGTGACGCTAATGAGCATCTCAAACGCCTAACCAAGGATAAGGAAATCTCTGAGGATGACGAGCGCCGTGCAACTGACGAAATCCAAAAGATGACTGATAAGGCGGTTTCCGATGTGGACAAGATTATTTCTGAAAAAGAAAAAGAGATCATGACGGTTTAGCCGTCGCCGATTTGATTTTTACTTTTACCCCATGACGAGCCACGCTAGTTCCACGCAAACTATTCCAGAGGTCAGTGCGATTCCACGTCACGTGGCAATCATCATGGATGGTAACGGTCGCTGGGCAAGCAAACGCCTTATGCCGAGGGTAGCGGGTCACTCAGAAGGTCTTGGCGCTGTCCGCAAGATTGTTGAAGAATGTCGCAAACTCGGCGTTCAATACCTCACTGTGTTTGCATTTAGTTCCGAGAATTGGCGCCGCCCACCTGAAGAGGTGGGCTTTTTAATGAAGCTGTTTCTGAAATCGTTGAAGGGTGAAGTGTCGCGCCTTGCAGAAAATGATATTTCATTGCGGCTTATTGGGGACTTAAGTCGTTTTGATTCTGCCATTCAAGAGATGGTGCAATTTTCTGAAGAAAAAACAGCTGGCTGCAAAGGATTGACTTTCACGATTGCCGCTAACTATGGCGGTCGTTGGGATATTCTGCAGGCGATGCGTCAATGCCTGGCAAATAATCCAGGCTTACAGCCTGAGCAAGTGACAGAAGATTTGCTCGCCTCTTATTTGTCGATGGCTTATGCTCCTGAACCAGATCTATTTATTCGTACCGGTGGCGAGCAGAGGGTCAGCAATTTCTTGTTGTGGCAACTCGCTTATACCGAGTTATATTTCACTGATGTCTTATGGCCTGACTTTGATGTAGCCCATTTACATCGCGCTTTCGACTGGTTTTCTCAGCGAGAGCGTCGTTTTGGTCGCACCAGTGCGCAGCTTGCATCGGCGGGCGCTGACAATCCAGTCTGACCTTCATTTACTAAACCCTCCTCATGCTAAAAACCAGAGTGCTTACTGCCATTGTTCTTTTGGCTGTTCTTTTGCCGATCCTATTTTTCCTGCCGCCCATTTACTTGAGTATATTTTTGTTGATTGCTGTTGTTGCTGCAGCCTGGGAGTGGAGTCGTATGATTGCACCCAATGCTAAGTACTCCGCTTGGATCTATGCCACCTTATGTTTATGCATTATTTTTGCTTTGTTTGGCTTGAATGATCCGACTTGGCAGTTTGGCTTGCTTTTTATTGCTGCTTTGTTTTGGTTTTTTAATGCACCTTTTTTACTTGCCAGGGGGATGAGGCTATCTTTAGAGAAGTGGCGTTATTACTATGGAGTCTTGGGTTTAATTCTTTTGCCAGCCACATGGTTTGCCCTGATTTTCTTACGAGAAATCGGCCTTATTTTTATGCTTTCCACTATGGCTTTGGTGTGGATCGCCGATATTGGTGCTTACTTTGTCGGCAAGGCTTTTGGAAAGCGCCGCTTAGCAGCTCAAATTAGCCCAGGTAAGTCAGTGGAAGGCGCCTTGGGTGGCATGGTGCTCTGTTATGCATATGCACTTGCCTGCGTATTTTTTCTCCCCTTGGACGCCACGTTATTTGGCGCCTGGGCATTTCGTTTTGGTTGGATTCCGCTTTGGTTGATGGTCACTGTACTGGTAGCCTTTAGTATTTTTGGCGATTTGTTTGAGTCCCAGTTAAAGCGCTTGGCAGGAGTTAAAGATAGTAGTCAGCTTCTGCCTGGTCATGGCGGCGTCTTAGATAGGGTAGATGCCTTACTGCCGGTCATGCCTATTGCTGCCTTGTTAGCTGGATTTATTTGATGGCTATTCGGCGTGTAGCAATTCTAGGCTCTACGGGGTCTATTGGGGTAAGCACTTTAGATGTGATTCGAGCTCACCCCGATCGCTTTCAAGTAGTTGCCTTAACAGCAGGTCGGCAGGTCGAGCGCTTGGCTGAGCAATGTCTTGAATTCAAACCTCTGATTGCGGTTGTGACTGATGCAGTAGCGGCAAGCCGGTTGTCAGACTTGCTGCGCGAGCAACATTGCACAACAGAGGTTTTATGCGGCCCAGAGGCATTGGTGAGTGCAGTACTGAATTCTGACTGCGACACGGTAATGGCAGCCATTGTCGGTGCTGCCGGTTTGGCCCCTACGTTAGCGGCAGCCAAAGCTGGGAAGCGGGTATTGCTAGCAAATAAAGAATCATTGGTAATGGCTGGCGATTTGTTTATGCAGGCTATGAAGTCGGGTGGCGGCGAGTTATTGCCAATCGATAGTGAGCACAATGCGATTTTTCAATGCTTGCCAGCAGACTTTACGAGTGCCCCGCAGGCAAGTTTCGGTGTTGAAGAGTTATGGTTAACCGCTTCTGGCGGCCCATTTAGAAATACACCCCTTGCAGATTTGGCCATGATTACTCCCGATCAAGCTTGCGCCCATCCTAATTGGGTGATGGGTAGGAAGATTTCGGTGGACTCTGCCACCATGATGAATAAAGGCCTAGAAGTAATTGAAGCTTTTTGGTTATTTGGCCTACCTTTGGAAAAAATTAAGGTGGTGATTCATCCACAAAGCGTAGTGCATTCTATGGTTCGGTATCGAGATGGTTCTGTCATCGCCCAAATGGGGCAACCTGATATGCGAACACCGATTGCATACGGACTTGCATGGCCAGAAAGAATCGACGCAGGAGTCGCGCAGTTAAATTTGACGCAGCTTTCTGCTTTAAATTTTGCCGAACCTGATCTTGAGCGTTTCCCGTGCTTGAATATGGCATTTGCTGCAGCCCGGGCTGGAGGTACAGCTCCGACGGTATTAAACGCAGCCAATGAAATTGCTGTCGCTGCATTTTTGGATCAAGGCTTGCCTTATTTGCAGATACCCGCAATCGTAGAGCAGACTCTTGAGCAAATCCAAGTCAGTCCCGCCACATCCATAGAGCATCTCTTGGAGATGGATGCTCAAGCTAGACAGTTGGCGGGCAAATTGGTTGCGCAAGCAAGCTCCCATTGATGGGTTCTTTAAGGAGTCTCTTTTCTTGTATCCCTTGATCACGCTACTAGCATTTATTGCAACCCTCGGTATCCTGGTAACTTTTCATGAGTTCGGGCATTACTTAGCTGCTCGCTGTTGCGGTGTGCGGGTTTTGCGCTTCTCATTGGGCTTTGGCAAGGCAATTTTTACCTATCGTTTTAGAGGCAATCAAAATGCAACTGAGTGGGTGATTGCTTCGATTCCCTTGGGCGGCTATGTGAAGTTATTGGATGGGCGAGATCGGCAGCAGCTTATTTCAGAGGTCGATCGAACTAAAGCATTTGATCTTAAGCCCTTATGGCAACGCTCAATCATTGTGGCTGCTGGCCCCCTAGCTAATTTTGTATTGGCCATTCTTCTCTTTGGGGCAATTTACCTTAGCGGTGCCCCTCAGGTACCATCTTTTTTACAAGCTCCTCCTGAGAATTCGGTAGCAGCCAGGTTGGATATACAGGCGGGGGATCGGGTAATTGGATGGAAAGAGTTGAGTGCAAGCCCTGGTGCCAATGAAGAAGAGGGTGGCTTTGACCCGATTTTGAGTTGGAATGCCCTGCGCTGGTATCTCCAGGATGCCATCACTGCTCGACAGGGCTTTGTACTGGAGGTATTGGCGCCCTCTAAAGACATTTATATTAAGGTCATTCAGAAGGCTGATTTACCCAGGCCGGACCCTGATTCAGACCCATTTTTGACTCTTGGGCTCCTGCCAGCCCCGATCTCCGCAGATGGGATGCAAGTGCTCAAACTGGGCCCTGTTGACGCTTTGGTTTATGCGGGCAAAAGGGTTTGGCAAATCACCAAGGTTTCTACCCGGATGATGCTTGGATTTTTGACTGGAAATACCTCATTTAAGCAGCTTGGAGGTCCCTTGAGCATTGCTGATATGGCTGGGAAGTCAGTCCAGGTTGGCTGGCAGCCTTTTTTAGGGTTTTTAGCGCTTCTTAGCATCAGTATTGGCCTATTAAATTTGGTGCCTTTACCAATGCTGGATGGGGGTCAGCTCCTGTATGATGCATGGGAGTTGGTTTCCGGTAAGCGGATTTCGATATCGATGCAAGAGCATTTGCAAAAAATTGGCTTTTTCTTGTTGATTTCGATGTCTCTTCTGGCTTTGTTTAACGATTTGCAACGCTACTTTTTATCTTGAATTTTTTAACCTCTTCATTCCGCGCTGTTACCCATTTTGCTGTGCAGGCTGCTTTTATAGTTTTAGCCACCCTCAGCGTTAATGCACATGCAGCTGATACCTTTGTTATCAAGGATATCCGTATCGAAGGTTTGCAGCGCGTTGAGCCTGGAACCGTATTTAGTTACTTACCAGTTCAGGTTGGCGATACATTCAACGAAGAGAAAAGTGCTGAAGCAATTAAAGCCTTGTATACCACCGGCTTTTTTAAAGATGTTCAAATTCAAGCTCAGGGTGATGTATTGATTGTGATCGTTGACGAGCGCCCAACGGTTTCTAGAATTGAATTCACGGGCATGAAAGAGTTCGACCAGGAAACAGTGCGCAAATCTTTGAAGGCGGTAGGGGTTGCAGAAGCACGCTTCTATGATAAGGCTCTGATTGATAAAGCCGAGCAAGAATTAAAGCGTCAATATGTCGGTAAGGGAATGTATGCCGCAGAAGTCGTTGCGACAGTTACTCCTGTTGAGCGCAATCAAGTGGCTGTCTACTTCAATATTGATGAAGGCCCCACAGCAAAAATTCAAGCAATTAAATTTATTGGTAATCAAGAGTTCGGCGAAAGTACTTTGACTGGCATGATGCAGTTAAAAACGGGCGGTTGGCTGTCTTGGTATAGTAAAGATAATCTATATTCCAAGCAAAAACTGACTGCTGACTTGGAGACAATCCGTTCTTACTACCTCAATCGTGGGTATTTAGAGTTCACCATTACATCCACTCAGGTATCTATTACGCCCGATAAAAAAGGGATCTACCTTACTATTGGTGTTAAAGAGGGGCAGAAGTTTACCGTGAAGGATGTTCGTCTCGCTGGTGATCTATTGGGCAAGGAAGATGAACTCATGCAGTTAATTACCCTTAAGTCCGGAGATACCTATTCTTCAGCCAAGTTAACTGAGAGCACTAAAGCGATCGCAGAAATGCTTGGTTCGTATGGTTATGCATTTGCAGTCGTTAATCCCCAGCCCGATATTCGCCGTGAATTAAGCGAAGTAGATTTAACCTTGGTAGTTGATCCTGGTCGCCGTGTATATGTCCGTCAAGTGGTTATCACTGGTAATGCAAAAACACGTGATTTGGTTATTCGTCGCGAGATGCGTCAATATGAGAGCTCATGGTTTGATAGCTCCAAAATTGACTTGTCCAAAAAGCGTGTCAATCGTCTAGGTTACTTTACAGAGGCTGAAATTACTACTGAAGACGTCCCTGGAGTGCCGGATCAAGTGGATGTTAAAGTAAGCGTGAAGGAAAAGCCTACGGGATCGGTTTCTGTTGGGGCGGGATTTTCTTCCACAGAAAAAGTAATGCTGTCAGCAGGTATTAATCAGGATAATGCATTTGGTACCGGAACGGCCATTGGCTTGAACGCTGGTTTGGGTAAGATTAATCAAAGCTTAACCTTATCCCAATATGATCCCTATTTTACCGACGAGGGTATTAGCCGTTATTCCGATCTCTACTATCGCTCATCTAAACCGCTTTACTATGTTGGCGATCCTGACTATCAAATTAAGTCGGTCGGTACGAGTTTGAAATTTGGTGTTCCCTATACCGAAGTGGATCGTGTGTTCTACGGCACGGGGGTTGAAGCATTTCAGATTAGCTCTTCCGCAAATACCCCTCAGCCTTATTTGAACTATATGCAGAGTTACGGAATTGCGGCGCCAGGTTATCCTGCAACCGTTGACGACTTATAACGTTCCATTGACGGTTGGTTGGACAAGGGATGGCAGGGATAGTGCTTTAATTCCCTCCTCGGGGTCTCTAGAAACTTTGTCTGCTGAGGTTGGTACTCCAGCAGGTAGTATGGAATATTGGCGTCTTTATGGTAGGTATCAGAAGTACCATTCCTTTGACAAGGGCAACATCTTATCTTTCAACGGCGAGATCGGTTATAGCCAGGCCTATGGTAACAATCCATTCCCGATTACGAAAAACTACTATGTTGGAGGTATCGGTTCGGTTCGTGGATATGCGCCAGGATCTTTGGGTCCGACCTATCTCAACAACCTTACTGGAACTTATTTGCCAACGGGCGGCCAATCAAAGATTGTGAGTAATTTGGAATACACTGTACCGGTACCGGGAACCGGGGTTGATAAGACCCTTAGAACCTTTGTATTTACTGACGGTGGTAATGCGTTTGGATCCAATCTCAATTTGGTTTTGCGCTACTCTTACGGTATAGGTTTAGAATGGATATCACCGTTAGGCCCGCTAAAATTCAGTTATGGTATCCCGATCAGTCCACAACCTACGGATAATGTCCAGCGGTTGCAGTTCCAGGTCGGTACAGCGTTTTAATTGTTAAGGAAAGTTTTATGAAGCTGCGTCAATCCTCTAAGTGGATTCAATTAATTTTGATGGTGATTGCCTCTATCCTTTTGGCACCACATGCATTTGCACAAGATGCTGGTACACGTGTTGCAGTAGTTAACTCAGAAAAGGTATTTAATGAGTCAAATTTGGCAAAGGCGATGCAAACACGTTTGCAGAACGAATTTACCAAACGTCAAAATGACTTACGTGACAGTGCTCAAAAAATTAAGAGTGCTGCTGAGAAATTGGATCGTGATGCGGCTGTCATGACCGAGGCAGAGCGTATCCGTCGTCAACGTGAATTGGCAGATCAAGATCGCGAGCTGCAACGCAAACAACGTGAGTTCACTGAAGATTTGAATCAGCGTACTTTTGAGGAGCGCGCTAAGATTGCTGAAAAGGCTAATGCGGTTCTCAAGCAAATCGCTGAGCAGCGCAAAATTGATCTCATCGTGCAAGAGGCAGCATATGCCAATCCAAAAGCTGACGTAACCGATGACGTCATCAAGGCTTTGAACAGCCAGAAGTAAGTCTTATGCCCACTGCCATCGAGCTGGCCGAACAGTTTCACATCAGCTTGGTGGGAGAGGGCTCTGCGGTGTTCCGTGGGTTAGCCCCCTTGGAGCAGGCTCAAGCAGATCAAATTTCTTTTCTTTCAAATCCACTTTACCGTGCTCAAGCTCTAGATAGTGCGGCTGGTGGATTAATTCTTAGTCAATCAGACTATGAGTTTCTTAATGCGAACTCAACTAGCACCAGTTCTAAGCGGGTTTATTTTGTTGCGAAAAATCCCTATGCAACTTTTGCTAGGATGGCTCAGTATTTTGCCAAAGCCTCTGCAAGAGAGCATATGCCGGGCATACATGCCAGTGCAGTAATTGACCCTTCAGCAGTAATTCCCGACTCCTGTCATATTGGCCCCTTTGTCCAAATTGGATCGGGAGTGCATTTGGGTGAGCGGGTAGTTATTCTGGGAAATGTCTCGATTGCTAGTGGGGTGGTTATTGGAAGTGACACCACTATTTATCCATCGGCCTCCATTTACGCTCAAACACAAATTGGTGAGCGTTGCATTATTCATAGTGGAGCTGTTCTAGGCGCGGATGGTTTTGGTTTTGCTCCTGATTTTTCAGCAAGCGGCGGAGAGTGGGTCAAGATTCCTCAAACTGGCAGGGTTGTCATTGGTAATGATGTGGAGATTGGCGCCTCTACTACGATTGATCGTGGCGCAATGACTGACACTACTATTGGCTCCGGAACCAAGATTGATAATCAAGTTCAGATTGCACACAACGTGATCATTGGTAATTGCTGCGTGATTGCTGGATGTGCTGCAATTTCGGGGAGCACCAAGATCGGTAATTTTTGCATCATAGGTGGGGCAGCCAATTTTGCTGGTCACCTCACGATTGCTGATAGAACAACAGTTTCTGGAAATACATCTATTATTCGCTCTATTACCGAGCCTGGGCAGCACTTCACTGGTGTTTATCCCTCCATGCTGCATGCGGCCTGGGAGAAAAATGCCGCAATTTTGCGTGGGCTCGATAAAATACGTCAACGCTTACGTTTGCTAGACAAGAATAAAGCGACAGAGTCATAGGCTGTTAGCAGTCATTTCATCATTCATCTTTTTATGTAGGTAAGCTCATGAGTAAAGCAATCGCAATCGACATCAATCAAATTTTGAAGTTATTGCCACATCGCTACCCTTTTTTATTGGTTGACCGCGTACTGGAGTTAACTCCACGCGAAAGCATTACAGCCTTAAAAAATGTCACAATGAATGAACCTTTTTTTCAAGGACATTTCCCTGATTTTCCGGTGATGCCTGGCGTCTTAATTATTGAAGNCGCTTGCTCAAACTGCTGCTTTACTNACCTTCTCTGAAGAGCGTCAAGAGGATGCAATTTATTACTTTGCTGGGATCGATGGCGCACGTTTTAAAAAGCCTGTTTTACCTGGGGATCAGTTGATCATGACCGCTAAATTAGAGCGTGAACGCGCTGGAATCTATAAGTTTCAAGTCCAAGCAACTGTCGATGGTGAATTGGCGGCAGAGGCCAATATTACTTGTGCGGTACGTACGAAAGGCGCGTAATGACTCGGATTCATGCATCCGCTCTTGTAGATAGTAAAGCTGAGTTAGCTGACGATGTTGAGATCGGCCCCTATTCCGTAATTGGCCCTAATGTCAAAATTGACTCTGGCACTAAGGTGGGCTCTCATACAGTCATTGAGGGTTACACCACGATCGGCCGGGAGAATAATTTTGCTCACTTCGCGGCTATTGGTGGCGCGCCACAAGATATGAAATATCGTGGTGAACCAACCCAATTAATTATTGGTGACCGTAATACGATCCGTGAATTCACCACCATTCATACTGGTACCTCACAGGATGAGGGTATTACGCGTATTGGTGATGACAATTGGATCATGGCTTATGTACATATTGCCCATGACTGTCAAATTGGCA
>TBL_comb47_HYPODRAFT_10001570_pt1 | contig 29476 bp, 14 predicted proteins | sample TroBogypolimnion_40_FD_10682 | JGI IMG/M metagenome (IMG submission 10682) | reverse complement strand
GCCGGGCCGGCCAAGGTTTCGCTGGATTGAATCCGATAGATCCGCCCCGCCACACCGGCAAAGCGGACCTGGCGCGAGCCGTCGGGCTGGACGAGGATGGCCAAGGCCTGTTGGGCTGGCGCATCCTGCGCGATGATACCAACCTGAACGGTATGGACTGTCGCGCCGCCCTGGGCGTCGCGGATCGAGTAGGTGAAGGAATCCGGGCCGGTGGCACCCGGCGGCGGGGTGTAGAGAATCGAGCCATTGCCCACGGTGATGGCGGCGCCGTTGACGCTGAGCGGTCCGGCTGATAGAAACTCGAAGGGGCCGCTGCCGTCGTTGGCCAGCAGCGTGGAAATGCTTATGTTCACGGCGGTTCCTGGGTCATGGAAAACCGTGTCGCCGCCGGGTTCAGCGGTGGAGCCGGTGGAGAAGAGATAGCGGCCCGAGCCGACCTCGAATACGGCAGAGCCACTCTCCATGCGGAGGAAGCTCACGCCGTTGGCGGTGGCGGCCGGCAGGCCGGATTCCCGCACGTCGGACGCCGCGGTGGCGGGGACATATACTACGGCGCTAGTATTTGTCGGAATGGTGGTTGCGAGCGCGAAGCCTCCGGCGTATTGGTGCCAGGCGGTGGTGATCGGGCCGTGGATCGAGAGCAGGCTGGCGCTGGCGCTGGTGATCTGGCTGCCGGGTTGCGGGTGGATGACGATTTTCTGATAGGCCGGTGCCGAAGAATCCTGGTCGATGCCCGCGACGGTGCCATAGAGCCACTCGCCGCAAGAGCCCAGCGAGTAGTGGTTGAACGAATTCATGCCCGGGTCCTGGAAACCGTTTGTCGGCGTCCAGCCATCCCAGCGCTCCCAAATCGTGGTGGCGCCGAGTTTCACCGAGAACAGCCAGGACGGGAACGTGTCTTGCAGGAGCAGGTTGTAGGCGGTGTCGATCTTGCCGGCGACGCTGAGGGTGGGCAGCAGATAACTCACCCCGACGAAACCGGTGGACAGGTGATTTCCCTTGGCTATGACATCGTTTTCCAATAACTGGGCGACCGTGGCGCGCAGGTTTTCTGGAAGCAGGTCGAATTTGAGGGCCATGGCATAAGTGCACTGGGTGTCGCCGGTGATGGCTCCGGTGGTTAGGTTGACATATTTGCCGATGAAGGCGGCCTTGATCGTTTGGAACAGGGCCTCGTAGGTGGCGGCGTCGGCGGTATTGCCTAACGCGGCCGCGGCCCTGGCAACCAGGCGGGTGGAATAGGCATAATAAGCGGTGCCGATGAGTTCCTTGTTGGTGTCGGCGTTGATCGACAGCCAGTCGCCATAGTCATTGCCGCGGGAGCCGCTGCGGATGGAGTTGACACTCTGGGCTGTGCACCACTCGACCCACCTTACCATGGCCGGGTAATTTTTGCCGAGCAGCCGCAGGTCGCCATAAGCCTGATAGATCGTCCACGGGCAGATGACTCCGGCGTCGCCCCAGGCCGGGGTTCCGGCGGCCGAGCCGACAATGGGCGACACATCGGTGTAGCTGCCGTCGGCGTGCTGGGCGTCGGTGACATCGGTGAGCCATTTGGTGAAGAACGCGGCGATATCGTTGTTGTAGGTGGCGGTGCGCACGAACACCTCGGCGTCGCCCATCCAGCCGAGGCGTTCGTCGCGCTGCGGGCAGTCGGTGGGCACGCTCAGGTAGTTGCCGCGCTGGCCCCACTGGATGTTTGAGTGGAGCTGGTTGATGAAGCCGTTGGAGCAGGCGAAATCCCCGGTGTGCGCGTTGTCCGAGCCGAAATTGATGCCGGTGACCGCGTCGAGCGGCGGGGCGCTGGCAAGCCCCGTCAGCTCGACATAACGAAACCCGTGGAAGGTGAATTTGGGCTGCCAGGTTTCCTCGCCGCCGCCCTTGCAGATATAGGTATCGATGGACGGGGCGCCGCGCAGGTTGGCGGTGTACACGGTGCCGTCGGGGTTGAGCATTTCCGCGTGGCGCAGCGTGAGCCGGGTGCCGGCGGCGGCGGTGACTTTCAAGCGCACGACGCCGACCATGTTCTGGCCGAGGTCGAAGGTCCATTTGCCGGACGCCGGTTGTGTTAGGGTTTTGGGAGTTATCTCCATCAGTTCGCGCACCGGTTCCATCACCTGGCCGTTCATGATGCGCGCGGGCTCGGAGCGCAGCAACACCTGCTCCCAGGCCGAGTCGTCGAACCCCGCTGTCGCCCACCCGTTGACTTCACGGGTGGCGTCGTAGTTCTCACCCAGCATGAAGTCGCTGGAAATGGTCGGGCTGACCTGCATCTTCCACGAGCCGTCGGAAACAATGCGTTCGCTGGTGCCGTCGGTGTAGAAGACTTCCAACTGCACCAGGCATGCCGGAGTGGTGCCCCAGTTCTGGTAGCCGCCGTTGCCGATATGGCCGCAATACCAGCCGTTGGCAATCTGCGCGCCGAGCACGTTGGCGCCCACGGCGAGCTGCGCGGTCACGTCGTAGGCCTGATAGTGCAGGCGCTTCGAGTAGTCGGTCCACTCGGGCGCAAGGATGTGGTCGCCCACGCGGCTGCCATTCAGATGCAGTTCATACAAACCCAGCGCAGTGGCATACACCGTGGCGCTGCGGATCGGCTTGGTTAGGGTGAAGGACTTGCGCAGATAGGGAAGCGTGCTCGGGGTCGCCAGATCGGCGGGGAAATTCAACACCGCGTTTTCGGCCACGTATTTCACCAGGGCACGGCTGTTGTAGGTGTATTCCATTCGCAGCCACTTGACATGATTGAGCGCGGGGTCGCTGCCGAAGGTGGTGTTGTTGACCGTGAGGGTGAAGCTGCCGGCCAGCGCCTGAGTTGCTAGATAGGCGGTGACGTCGAGCGAGCCGCTGCCGTCGATGGCTTCGTAGCTGGCGTTGGAAAAGACCACGGCGACGGGCTGTGGCAGGTCGGCCGGATAATTGAAGGTGGCGTTTTCCGCGGTGAGCGACACCCCGGCGATGCCGTTGAGCGTGTAGTTGACGCGCAGGCGCTTGGCCTGGTTGAGCGCGGGGTCGGGGCCGAAATTGATGTTGTTGACGACGCTGGAAAACGTCCCGGCCTGTGCGAGCGAGATGATCTTGGCGGTGACATCGCGATAACCGCTGCCGCTGGCCGACTCATAGCGCGCGCTCTGGATGACCGGACTTGTTAGCAAAGGAAGATCGGCCGGAAAGACGATGGTCGAGTTCTCGGCAAACGTCTTGGTCGCGGTTTGGCCGCCGCGCTGGTACTGCACCCGCAATTGCTTCACAAAGCCATAGGCCGGATCACTGCCGAACGTCGCGTTGGTCACCGCCAGCGCGTGGTTTCCCTCTAGCGCCAGCGCGCTGAGTTGGGCGGTGACATTGAGCGAACCGGTGCTGCCCGACACCGCTTCATAGTAGGCCGCGACGATGACCGGCGGAGTGCCGGCTGGCGCACCGAAAATCATCCCGTCGAGCCATTTGGCGCTCCAATCCGCGGCGTTGAGCAAGCCGATTGTCCAGCTCGCCGCGGCGCTCCAGGCCGATGGCACGTCGTCCTTGTTCCAGGAGCGCACTTTCCAATAGCATGCCGCGCGCGAACCTAGCGGCGAACCCGCATAGGCAATTTGGCTGGTCGCGTTGCCGGGCACTTTGCCGCTGTCCCACAGGTCGCCTTGGTCGGCGGCGAGATATTCCGGGGTGGAGGCCGCGAGCACCTGCCAGGCGGATTGAATTTCACCGCGATCCAGCGACTCAAGCACCCAGGACAGGCGGGGTTGGGTTTCGTCGATGCCCACCGGGTTTGTCAGATACTCGCAGCGCAGCGCGCTCACATCGAGCGCCGCGCGAGCCGCCTGGCCGAGGGCGAGGGCGAGAAGCATGGCGCGGAAGAGTGCCAAGCGGCTGGAGGGATTCATGGGCAGAGGGTTTGTGATAGGCTTGGGGCGCAAGACAGGAAACACCCGTTCGGCCAATTGCGCCACCTCCCGGTTTATGGAGGATGGGCATTCCGCGCAAATCAAGACCTTTTATTCCGTGTAAGTGCCTGAGGGTCAATGAATTGTAAAATACTCCATAAATGGGTAGGTTTACAGAGCCGGCGTTCACGCTATTTTGGCGCTAGTTCGGATTGCGTGCAACGCGCCATCCACTCCCATATATATATACTAAACCGCAGAACCCAAGAACCCGAGCCCCAATGAAAAACCGTTCCCTCCGCTCCCTGCCGCAGGCCTTTGTCGTCTGCATCGCCCCGCTGCTCGCCTGTGCTTCGGCATCCGGCGCCGTCCTCAACTACAATGAGTCCAACACAAGCAACGCTTGGCCGTTGACGGCGGGAACCAATCTGCTGAGTGGTGCCACCTCGGTGTCTCCGGCCACCCCAAACACCCATGAGAGTTCGTCGGGGAGTTGGACGACGTTGACCGATGGCATTCTCGGCTCGCCCGGCAACAACACCGCCACCGTCACGCCGAACAACAACGACACGGTCACTTTCACGCTGGATCTCACCGGGCACAGCGCGGGCTATGACATCACCTCCTTCGACTCCTACGCCACCTGGGGTGACAGCGGCCGCGACAACCAGGATTTCACCATCCAATATTCGACGGTGGCGGATTCTACCACCTTCATCACCCTTGCCACGGTCAGCAATCATGACGCGTCCAGCGACAAGTCCACCCACACCAACCTCACCGACACCACGGGTGTCCTGGCCTCGGGCGTGGCCAACGTCAAAATCATTTTCGGCAGTCCCAGCGGCCAGGAAAACGGCTACGTCGGTTACAGCGAGTTCAGGCTGCTGGGCACGCCAACCAACGTCAACACCCTCGTCGAGTCCAACACCACTAACAGTTGGACGCTGCCAGCGGGAACCAACCTGCTCAACGGTGCCACCGCGATCCCCTTGACCTTGGCCAGCAATGAGGGTTCCTCAGCCAATTGGTCAACGGTCACCAACGGTGCCATTGGCGCGGCGGTTGACACCGGTTCCACCGTCACTCCGCTCAATAACACCTCCGTCATTTTCCCTCTGAACACGGCGGTGAATTTCAACGGCTACAACCTCTCCTCGATCGATACCTATGCCGCGTGGGTCAACAGCGGCCGCGACAACCAGGACATCGCCATCAGTTATTCCACCGTGGATGACACGGCGACCTTCCTGCCGCTCGGCACCGCCGTCGTCCATACCGGCAGCGACAACGCCACCCACGCCCGCCTCACCCCGGTCTCAGGCTTCCTGGCGAGCCGGGTCAACGCCATCAAATTCCAGTTCGGCCTCCAGGAAAACGGCTACGTCGGCATTCGCGAGTTCATTGCCTTGGGCACCGCCGTCTCCATTTCCGACCCTCTCACCTGGACCGGTGGCAGCGGCGCGGCTGGCAATGCCAACTGGACCACCAACCCGGACAACAATTGGAAGAAAACCCTCGGTGGCGCGGCGAGCAATTTCACTGCGCTAGGAGCGCTGACGTTCGACAGTAGCGGCGCCAATCGCAACATCACCGTCTCGGCGCTCACGGCATCCTCCATGGCCTTCAGCAACGCCGTGGCCTCTCCCTACACGTTTGGCGGCGGCCTCCTGACCGTCAGCAATGACATCGCTTCCTCGGGCAACGGGCGTGCCACTTTCAACGATGTGGTCAACACCGCCACCGGCGTCAGCTTGTCCGGTTCCGGCAGTCTCGTCTTCAACGGCGCGTTGCAATCGCCGGGCCTGACGCTCGCCGGCTCTGGTGGCATCACCCTGAATGCCGCGAATCCGGCGCTCACCGGCAGTGCTGCCGTCAGCGCCGGCACTCTGACTGTGGCCAACAACCAAGGGCTGCAGAATGCCGGCCTGTCGATGACCGGCGGGGTCGCCGCGTTCACTTCCGCCGCGCCAGTCGTTGCCAGCATCAGCAGTCTCGCAGCCTCGCCGGGCGCCATCGTTCTCGGCAACGCGTTCGGCCCGGCCAATACCAACCTGTCTGTGGGCGACGCCGCTTCGATCGCCAGCTTCGCGGGAACCATCTCCCAAGCCGCCGGGACCGCCGGCAGCCTGACCAAGGCCGGTGCCAGCAGCCTGTCGCTCTCCGGTGAAAACACCTACACCGGGACCACCACGGTTTCCGGCGGCGTCCTTCAACTGACCCAGCGCTGGTCGCTTTATGACGGCACTACCGCCTCCTGGACGGCTTCCAACATCGTCGTCGGCTCCGGTGGGACGCTCGGCTTCAATGTTGGCTCCTCCGGTGAATTCACCGATAGCGACCTGAATACGGACTTGTCGCTGGGCGGTTTCCAGCCGGGTTCCACGCTGGGCATCACCGCCAATGACGTGTTCACCCTCTCCCGCAACCTGACCCAGCCGGGCATGGGCCTGCTCAAGGACGGCACGTCGCTGCTCAATCTCACCGGCACCAACACCTCGAACGGCATCACCCGGCTCTACGGCGGCACGCTCAATGCCGCGAGTACCGGCGGCACCTCGATTGGCGGCAGCATCGTGATGGGCAATGCCAGTCAGAACATCTTCTTGATCATGGGCGCGAGCAACCAGTTGGGTGCCAACTGCCTGCTCACGTTTACCAACGGCAACGCCTATCAAACGAAGATCAATCTGCGTGGCACCGATCAGGCAGTGACCGGCTTGGACGCGGCACCCTATCCGGCCAACTATATTGACATCATCCAGAATGACGAAGTCGGCCAGACCGGCTACGTGGGACGGGCCGCCGCGGCCAGCCTGACGATCAACGCCACGACCGACCACAGCTTCAGCGGGATCATTCGCGAACAGGACGGTGCGGCGTTGTCGGTGATCAAGAACGGCGCGGGCACCCAGGAGTTGGTCAACATCGCCAACATCCAGGGCTACAGCTACAGCGGCACCACCACCATCAACGAGGGCACCATCAAGCTCACCTTCGCAACTGGCAACAACGGCTTCGGCTCCAATGTCCTCGTCAACAGCGCGGGTTCCCTGTATTTCCATCAGGTCAACGGTGACCTCGGCTTTGACCGGGAAATTTCCGGTGCGGGACATGTGGTGGTCGATGGCATCAATGCCGTGCGCATCACGAGCAACAACAACACCTGGTCCGGCGGCACAACGGTCGGCGTGGTTGACCACGAATGGTTTGGATACCTCGCCTTGGAGGGCGGCAATCCGGTGGGAGCGAGCGAAGGCACCTCTGCCGGCGGCCACTGCGCGGGCGGCTTGATGACCCCCTCCAACGTCATCACCGTCAACAACGGTGCCACCCTGGCGCTCGACGGCATCGCCCCTCTCGGCCAATCGGGCATCCTGCCCCAGTACGGGTTATCGATTCGCATCACGGAGAATTCGTCGCTCTCGGGCGGCAGCAACACCACCGCGTTTGTGACCAACATCACTCTCGATGGCGGCATGATCCATATCACCAACGGTGGCAACGCAGCTAACTTCGGCACCGACCTGGCGTTCGTCGGAACACTGGTCGTCGGCGGCAGCAGCACCGTGCCGGCGGTGATCGACACCCCCGTCGCCGGCCCTTATGCCAACGCGTCGTTGGGCTCCAATAACCTGCCGGGAACCGTGTTCCAGGTGGCCGATGTCACCTCCAGCAGCGCCACCGACCTCACCGTCTCCTCAATCCTGCGCAACATCAGCACCCATGCCTCGCCTCTCACCAAGACCGGTCCGGGAACCATGTTGCTGTCAGGTGTCAACACCTACACCGGCGACACCACGATTTTAGAAGGTGAACTCACCGTGAGCGGCGACTCCATCGCTGACACCAATAAACTGGTGATCAACGGCGGCAAACTCGGGATTGTGACGGGTGCCAACGAAGTGGTTGACACGTTGTATTTCGGCTCCACCCAACAAGTGGCCGGCACCTACGGCAGCACCAGTTCGGCGGCCACCTATCAGGACGACAGCCGCTTCACCGGAACGGGCATCCTGACGGTGAACACCAACCCGGTGATCAGCGATCCGTACGACCTGTGGTCCGCCCAGATCACCGATCCCGCCCAACGCGGCCGCGAGGCCGACCCGGATGGCGACGGTTTCACCAACCTTCAGGAATATCTCTTCGGCACCTCGCCGAGCGCCGCCGATGGTTCGCTGAGCACGTTAGAGAATACGCCCTCCGGCCTGATCGTCCACTGGAACCAGCTTGCCACCGGCACCAGTGTTTACGCGCTGCAGGAAAGCACCAATCTGATGGAAGGCTCGTGGTCTGTTAGCACCGCAACCATCACCGACAGCGCGGTGCAAGACCTGCCGGGCTATGTGCGCAAGCAGGCGCTCATCCCCATCGACAGCGCCCGCAAGTTCATCCGCGTGGACGCCAACGAATGATCCACGGAGCGCCGGATTCAGCCCGCCTCAAGGAGGGGGGATGTCCTGTCCACCGGACCATGGAGAGTGCATGGATAAGTCGTCAAGCGACTCTCCTTGCGCACTTCATGGGCCTGGGCGGCTGGAAGCCACCCGTAAATCATCATTCCATAAGGGATAGCCGTCGCTAGCATCGCCAGCTATACACGCTATTTCTCATTTTCTCCACCTGTACCGCTGATGAGACTGGCCGCAAGGTCGGATCGGGTATGCGATGCCTTGCCTCAGAACAGCGAAGCCAGGTTGGTGGCTCCGGTCAGCGTCTGGAACGGGTAATTGGGGACCTCCGCGGCTTCCGTGGACTGCCGGCGCAACTGCGCCAGCTTCGCCGTCAGGGTGGCGATCTGCTCTTCTAACTCTTGGATTTCACTGTTCATAATCGTTCGGTGTAATCCGGTTGTGCCGGTCTTGATGGGTCAACGCCGAGCCGTCCCACCGGCTACCGGGGGGCATCCTTCGCCGGTTGGGGTTGAGGCTGAGGTTGAACTTTCGGAGAACACACGCCAGAATGCGGGATAGGGCCTCAGGAAAAAGCACGAAGCGCCGGTGGGAAGGACAGCGGCCACCCCGAATACCGCGAGGAACAGAAGGCTGTCACCAAAGGCATTCATTCCGCTGTAATCCTGCCTGGCGGGACCGCCGATAGTGATTAGATGGCACCCTACGGCGGCGGCCGCAGCCGCGACGGCGATAATGTATCCGGCGACCACCAAGCCGACCTTTACCTGTGGTTTCATCGTGTCCTGAGCATGCGGTAGGGGTTGCGATCTTGAATTGGCCGCTCTTGTCCGTGAATTTGAGAAAAAGGTAATACTCGCGACCTTCTCCGAACCGGAACACGTCTTCCTTCACCGAGTAGCTTCCGAATTTCAGCTTCGAGAATCCTACGATCACAGCCACGACCCCTCGGGTCCCGCCACCGGGGCTTTGGCGATGATCACCGCATGTCCGGCTGAAGTCTCGGTCTTGTGCTCCCACGCGACCACATCGCCGGGCCGCAGATCTGACGCCTCGGCGACAGCCTCCCATCCCGGTTGCGGCCTCCCGGCCAGGCTGGCGCGGAACGCCCGATACCGCGGCGGACTTGGAGCTGGCGTGTGTCGTTTGGGGACATGGTCGCTGCGGGTGATTGATGGCCGGAAGGAAGTCCGGACTTTTTCCACGGCTCTTCCGTGGTGGGACAACACATATATTGATGCGGATCGTCCGGGAGTTCAAGCCTTGCGTGATGGCCGCGGCGCCACCGGCTTGCAGCGGGCCCGGCACCATCGTCGGAATCCGAGTTATTGTCATTGCTGGAGGCACGGATCCGGTATACTCCCGTGCATGCATCGTCTCGTCCTTGCCCTCGTTCTGGTCCACTCCGCATGGGCCGCGCCGATGAAGGTCGCGGTTTTCGTGGCGTTGTGTGACAATGCCACCCAGGGCATCCAACCGGTTCCCAAGGCGATTGGTGACGGCGACAAACCGGAAGCCAATCTGTATTGGGGGTGCACCGAAGGGTTTGGCGGATGTTTCCGGACGAGCAAGACGTGGAAACTGCAGAGGAAGGAAACAGTCGCTGACAAGCGGATATTCGAACGGGTGGTCTATCTGAATGATGCCGGTACGATCGAAGTGACAGCCGACGCCTGGCGCGGATCGGAAATCAAAGCCTGCCTGACGGCGTTTGAGACCGCATTGGTTTCCGGTAACCATGACCTATGCGTGTATATCGGGCACAATGTTCTGATGGACGGCCCGGTCGATCCGCCCGCGGCCAAGGCGCAGAAAGCTTGTGACGCAATCATCCTGTGTTGCATGAGCGAAAGCTACTTCAAGGACCGGCTCGCCAAGCTGGGCGCCCGTCCGGTGATGTTGACAACGCAGTTGATGTATCCGGGAGCGTTCATCCTGCGGGATGCCCTGCCGGTGTGGGCGAAACACGGATCGTTCGAGGAAATCCGCGCGGCGGGAGCGGCGGCCTATGCCAAGAACCAGAAGATATCACTCAAAGCCGCCAAAGGGGTGTTCGCCGTGCTGCCGTGAGGGTCGCTCCGTGGATGCTGACGAATCACCCCGGTCACCTGCGATTCATTGGGAGGCGCTGGCCGTTGTCTCTCGGCGCGGGGCATGGATTCCAGACCGAGCTCCGTCCCCGTCACCGGTTCCTCGGGCTTCATCGGCACCCGCGTAGTCCGGCACCTCCACGCGGCAGGGCACCGGGCACCGGCCTCGACCCCATCCGGCCAAAGGATCCGCTGCTAGATGGCGTGGCGTTCCACATCTGCGACGCCTGACACCGCAGGCGGCCTTCACCCCAACATCAAATTCCTTGCAATCAAAGCGGGGATGTAACCTGCTCTTGCGGCTAACAGAGACCCATGAAAAAGATATTCCTATGTATTCTTGCCATAGCGTCGGGAACATGACTTCCAAGGGCGAGGGAACCGCGCGGGATTTCGCGGAGGCCATCAAGTGGTACCAAAGAGCTGCCGACCAGGGATATCAACCAGCGCAGACTGCATTGCAATCCATGGACGGTTCCGTCACGGGCACGGTCCGCAGTGCTGTGGTTTCGCAGCTCGCGAGCGCCAGCCGCGCCCAGACACCTTCCGTGAAAGAGTCTAAAATGACGGATGTCGCCACTTACTGCGGAAGGAAGCTCATGACAGAGGCGATGTTTGGTATCATTTTCGGAACAGTTGTTTTGGCCATCGTTCCGCTAATTGTATTTTTCGTGCACGAGGAGGTTGCAACCCGTCACGGTTCTTGGGGATTGCTGGTGATGGGTCTGGTGCCGCTGATCCTTGGATACGTCAGCTTTTCCAAGGGAGCCAGGCGGTTTGAAGCGGCATCCACCAAAAATTGCTGGTTAAAAGCATCCTCAGAAGGAATCTCCATGCGGTTACCTTACGGGGCCGACAGCAAGAAGTTTTTCCTTTCCAACCCCGTGGTTGAATGTGTCATCCCGTGGAGCGATGTAATCACTTACTACACCTTGCAACGTAAAATCAATGGACTCCCGTTCGGAAAAGAACTGGTGATAGAGACCCGCCGGCATGGGAAATTCCGGCTTGGCGGCTATTTTAAGCAGCACCCAGATATCATCCAGACAGTTCCTAGGGATGCCGCTTTGAGTCACTGAGTGCCTTCAGTTTGCCGCCGGACTGCGCCACCGTAATCAACACCCCATTTCCCCGCCCTCCGGTCCGGCAACCGACTCTTTCAACGGCGTTCACCCCATCCACCTCCCCAAACCCGCCACCGCCGCCCTGACGTGCCCTTGACCGAGATGCAGTCGATCCTTGATGCCGAGAAGAGCGCCCTGTTCGACCTGCTGACTGCGGTGTCATTTTGCGGTCAAGTGCCTTTGCCTCTTTACTCGAAGCTTGCGGCTGGAAGCCGCAACCCTATTCGTCCAAACGACAAACGCCAACCCTGGTCGATCCAGGATTGGCGCGCGCCGGGAATGGAATAGGAAACGACACTTTGCTCGTGTCGTTCCGTGGGTGCTTACGGCGTGACCACCAAGCGACAGAAATTCTTCACGAATCCCGTCGGCAGGGTGTAGGCAACCGAGCCGGTGGTGTTGCTGAGATTCGGATCGCCAGCTAGCACATTCGTCCAAGTCGCGAGGTCAGACGAGGTCTGGACGACGAACTGGGTGCCATATTGATCGCTAGGGATATTGCCGCCATTGGTCCAGGTCACCTTCCTGCTGGCGTCCGGGCCCGGCAGGGTTGCCCGGCCTGCTGCGTTCATGAAGAAGGCGATGCCGTTTTGCACGCCGTCGTTGTTGTAGTCCTGAACAGGTGTCCCGCCGCCGGCGTGCTGGGTCGCCCAAGTGGCGTAGCTCGGCGTCGCATTGGGGTTGGATGCTTGGAAGTAAGGTCCGGCACCGATGACGTTTTGCATGGAACCCCAACCCATTCCGGTGCCCTTCGCGAAGCGGGCCTCCATCGATAGGCCGCCGCCACTCTGAAAATATCCGATGAGGACATGCACCGAATTCATGTTCAGCGTGACCGTGCCCGTCTTTACGGTGGATGCCTGGATGTTGTTATTATTCACGACCAGTTCGGTCGCGGGGTCGAAAACTCCGTCATTGTTCAGATCGACGTAAACCACGCTGCCGTCATCGCTGGCCGTTCCAAACGTGTAGTCGCCGTGCCCGGCCTTGGTCACGTCGAGCCAACCGTCCCAGATGACCGAAAACGTATTGTTATCCGTGATCCCCGGCAGCACACCCGCAAAGTTGCTGTAGTTGATGTCAGCGGTTTGAAGACCCGTCCCGCTTGGGGCAACCGCCAACAGATTGGCGATGGGATTCAGGAAGGAGGGCCCCGAGGTGGTGTCGTAGCCAGTCACATGCATCACGCCTTTTGGCTGTCCAGAGCCGAACACCGTGACCGTCACGGTATAGACGTTGGTGATCAGCGCATCCGAGGATGTGACCGTGAATTGCACAGGGTTGGTAAAATTAAGCCTGTCGCCGGAATTCGCCGTGCTGCCGGCCACCTTGCAGGTGGCGCCACTGGCAAGGGTAAAGGTTGGCGCCAGCGTCGTCACATCCGTTCCGTATGGCACCCTCCAAGCGATGTCGGCGGCGTTGCTAACAACCTGACCGACGACGGCACCGGGTCCGAAAACGAGAATCCTGGCATCGGGCGTTACCGGGATGGCAAACCACTTGCTCATCAGGTATTGCTCGACCTGCACGCGCTCCTGTTCGGTAAGCACGCGGTCATAGATGATCACCTCGGCCTGGTATTGATTGCCAGCGTGGGTAGTGCCGCGGTCCTTGTTGAAGGAATCGGCTTGCACCGTGCCGGTCGTAAGAACCTCCACCAGATTGAAGCCGTTATGGAGGTTCGTGGGCATGGAACTGGTCGAATCGATCAATGCCGGGTAGTCTTGAAGCACCCCATTGACATAGGTCTGTCCGTTCGTGACATTGCCGCTCGCATCATGTCCCCACAATCCAGTGGCGGGATCGCCGTCGGTGTCCCCGCCTTCGGACCGGTGGAAGTGATATTCGTTTTGATCGGTCAACAGGAAGCTGTCGCCTTTGAACACGGAGAAGACCGTGCGGATGCCGCTGTCCCTGGTAAACAGCAACGCGCCGCTGCTGCCAGCACCACCATTTCCGGCAAAATAGATCGCGCCGAGACCACTCTCCATGCCCGGGTTGGCAACAAAGACCGGAGTGGCATTGCTGCCCGGCACCGTGGCGTTGGCCCCATTGCCGCTGTTGTCATTCCACTGCGTGACGCGGGCATTGTCAGCCAGGCCGAGCGCTGAGGCGTCGAACCAGCGGGTGTAGCCGGCGACGGGCGGGCCGGGCGGCAGGACGTGGACCGTCACGGTATAGGTGTTGGTGATCGCCAAATCCGAGGAGGTGACCAGATATGCCACCGGGTTGGTGAAGTTGCGCGTTTCACCGGAAACAGCAGCGACCCCGCCCACCGTGCAGGTGGCTCCGGTGGAAAGGGTGAAGGTCGGAGCCAGCGTCGTCACATCCGTTCCATGCGGCAGCGACCACGTGATCGCGGCGGCATGGCCCGAAAGCGCGCCGATCCCGGCGCCGGGACCGAAGCTGGTGATTATCGCTTGTGGCACATTCACATAAGCCGTGTTCAAACCGTATTTGATCGCCAGGTAGGAACCAACCGCGGTCTTCTCGTCGGAGGTCAGTTCGCGGTTGTACATGATGAATTCGGCGATCCTTCCATTGAAGAACCGGTCATAGGCCTGTTGTCCAAGTTGATAGGTGAATGACGGTGAGGACGCGGACACTTCCATCAGCACGTGCCACTGGCCGTTATGCACGTGTCCGCTCGTTCCGTTCACATAAACCTGGCCGTTGTCCGGGAAATCGTTGCCGTCGCCATTATAGCCGGTCTGATTCCAATTGTTGGCGTCGCCACGAATGTTCTGGCTGTCCGCATTGTGGCTTTGACAGAACATGCCATCCAGTCCGGTCGCTTCGGCATCCTTCTTGCAGACCGCGAAAATCGTTTTGATTGTCGTGGCTGACGGACCCTCCAGGAACTTGCCGGTTCCGTCCCATTTGACGGCTGGCAACCCATTGAGATCACCCGCCAGGTATTGCGGTTGGGTCCCGGTGTCCGTATTTGCGGCATTCTGGCCGTTGCCACTTTGGTCATTCCACTGCTTGACGTAAACATTGCCGCCGGCCGTCCGCACCTGGCTCGAATCGCCGGTGTTGATGGCGTCGGCCGCCAGCGACACGACCAAACCATTGGTGACTGGCGGCAAAGCTTTCGCGGCGGGTCCTGCGCCGAAGAACGCCGCACCCACCGCCGAAGCGAGGGCGAGGTGTTTCAGATTGGCTCTGGGATGATGGATTGGATTGGGTTGTTTCATGGTGTTTTGGTTCTACGGTTCTACTGAACGCATGCGCGGTCTTGGTTGGGTAGCAGGTTGTCGGTTGTTGGTATGGTGTGGAAGACGGCGGGAGATCGAGGCCCGATCCTAAGGTCCGACGACGCCTGCACAGGTGCTGCCGAATCGTCGTGATCGAACTCGCATTCCTGACCGTTGGTGAATGGGCTACCGAATTCGGGGCGGGAAGGCGAGGAACATTTTGAGTTTTTCTAATTATTTTGGGAGGGAAGGTTTACCGTTGTTAAGAATCCACCGGGCCCACCGCCAGGCAAGCCCCCGCCCCTGCCGTCCACCTGAAAAGCAGCCTCAACATCTCCTCGCGCACCTGGGCCATCTGGCGCACGACCCATTTTGCCAGGGCGCCAACCTGCTCTACCTGTAGTTCAAAACCGCTCGGAACCTTCACCGCGTCGATCAGGGCCTGGAGTCCGACAAGCAGGGTGGCTTGCAGATTTCTTGCCGTGCCCGTGATTACCGGGAAACTTGGTTCCACCTCCCGGAGGAAATCCATCCACCGAGTTTGGGCTTCGGCGAACTCGCGTTGCATCACCGGCGGGGTGCGGTTGCCGACGCGCTGACCCCAAGCGATGTCCATCGTTATGTTGAAGCGTCTTTCAATTGCATCGAGAACGACTCCGGACTCATCTTCTCCGTTTTCAGGCAATCCAAGGCCGACTTGAGCGTCGCAGAGGCAGACCGCCCGAGAGATCCAATTTGTCCCCGGCAGACCGGTCCGCAGCGCTTCGCCCATCAGCCCGTCGGGGTCCGTGATCACCGCCGTGCCCCGTCCGTTTGTGACCGCTGCCACTGTCGCACCGAGACGGGTGAAGTCCTCCAGCTCATCAACGCAGGCAAGTTCCTGGAACCCGACGGCACCATCAGCAAGGACGTGATGCCCGACTCATTGCACTTGGCCCCCAAGGGCTATGAGATCTGGTCGGAAGCCATCAAAGACAAGCTCAAGGAACTACTGGGCGATGCCCATTCCGGGAAGACCCCATAAGCCGCCATTTCCGGCGCGGACGGATAAGTGTTTCTCCAAAGGCATGGCGGTCACCGGCCACTTGCGGATGCGGAGGTACGATCATGTCGACGCGATTTTCAAACTTGGCGTGTCTCGGACTCCTGATCCTGATCCTGCTGTTCACGACCGATGCGTTGGCCATGAAGGGAACATAAAGTGACGCTCATTTTATCACCCCCCCTTTTCCCCGCCCTCCAGTCTTCGCCATGGCTTCTACAGACTGGCAGGTCCGGCCACCGGCTCTTTCAACGGCGTTTATCCCATCCACATCTCCAAATCCGCCAGCACCGCCCTGACGTTGCCCTTGACCGAGAGGCAGTCGATCATTGATGCCGAGAAGGGCGCCCTGTTCGACGTGCTACATGCGGTGTCATTTTGCGGTCAGCCGTTTTGACTGTAAAGCGTGCCACCGTAGACAAGCAGGGCGTTCGTTTCGGTGTATCTGTCAAACTCGATGGTACCGGCGTTGAGCGTTACCGGTCCGGTTCCCAGAGCCCCCCGGCAGTCCGGACTGATCCCAGCGAACATGCCACCCAAATGCAGCGTGCCGCCATTCATGATGGTTCCGCCGCTGTAGGTGTTCTGGACCACAGTGCCAGTGCCGCTGACCAAATCATCGATTTTGAGCGTCCCGGAGCCGCTCTTGGTGAGCGAACCCGAACCGGCAAGTGGTCCTCCGCTGAAGGTATAGTCGCCGCCGCTGACGGTGGTGGACGCCGGCGACATGGCGGACGGAATGGTGATCGTGTGGCCGGTGGTGCCAGCGGCGAAGATCGCGTCCTCCGAACCATCGGAGGCGAAGGTGGTCAGGGTGGAACCATCCAGGGTCCAGTTGGCGGTGGTGGTATCCCACGCGCCATCGACTGCCACGTTCCAGGTGATTGGTATGCCCGCTTGGGCGGTTCCCGTGAGGAATGACGCGCTCAGCACCGCGGCTAGGGCGAGGTGTTTCAGAGTGACTCTGGTATTTTTGATTGGATTTGGTATTTTCATCGTGTTTGGGCTTTCCTGGTCGATGCGGCGTTTGGGTCGTTTTGTTGCTGGCTGCTGTTTGCTGTTGGTTGTTTGGTTCCGAGTTCGCAGATTCGTGATGCGGCAAATGTACCGCCCTACAGAACCCGTGGAGCCGGTTCTAGTCCGTTGGAATCGTCGTTATGAACTAACGCCAGTGAACTATGTGTGCAGGGAGCGAGGGCAGGCCGGAGAATGCAAGGAAAATTTTCCGGTTTGGCAAGGATTTTGGAGTTTTAGCTGGATACGCGCGGGAGATGGTTGTATATGCGGAGGCGCTGGAGAAAAAGGACCCGGAAGACTTCGATACTTAGATGGGTGACATGTGATTGCTCATTGCTTCAACTTTGCACTACCGGGTGAGGCCGAGCTCATTCTTCTTGAGGCCTTCGAGAAAGAGGTCCATCTGCCCGACAGGGTGATACTTCATGGTCTGCGCGTCCTGCTCGTAGCGCACGTTGCAGTAAACGGCCAAGGTGTTGACACCCTTCATCAGATGCCTGACCTGCTGCTCGCCCAGCATGATCTGGACATACTTCGGGAAATGTTCGAGCCAGGGGAATGAATGGATCTTGTGGCCGTTCAGGTAGATGTGATACCCTTGGTCTGCCAGGATGTTGAGTCGATAGTAGTCATCGTCCAGATCCGTCACATTGATGGTCGTGCGCATCAGGAGAAATTCGCCGTCCCCCCAGTCGGAGTTGTTCTTGAAGCTGTGGTCGGGGGTGGCTGTCCACATGAGCCCGTGGCTATGCGCCTTGAACACGCCCACTCCGATCGGGGTGCGTCCGCTCTTCCACTTACGGTCGTCAAACTCGGGGCTGAACCATTGGTCCATCCCCGGGGGCAACGAGATATCCCGAAAACGGTTGGTTTCCCGCGGAATCAACTTTTCCTTTTCGGTCAACGGATCGAATGCGTAATAGTGCCAGATACGTTCCGCAGGCGCGGGCCCGCCGACAGCATGCCAGCCAACAACCTGCTTCTTGAGCTTGGTCAGATCGATGATCATGTCGAACAACTTGCAGTCGCCTGAGTCTTTGGCCGCCTCGTGGCGCCTGATCAATTCCGGGCGGAAAACATCGAAGAGGATGTCGGACAGCTTCTTTTTGTGCTCGCGGGGCAGCGTTTCAAGCGCCGGGTACAAGCCGACGAAGCGGTCACTCACATCGCCATCCTGGCCCTTCACGATCTTCATGAGGCTCGGGGTATCGATGACGCCCAATTGGCCGCCAGCGGCGAGCAACTCGGCAAGACCTGCGGCGGCTTCGGGCGCTTGCCGGATCAATGCCAGAGCCGACTCAACCATGTTGGTCGCGCCCTCGCGGGAACGCGGGAGCGCGCCCACATCCGGCAGGACCTTGCTCTCCTTGGCAGCTCGTGCAAAGCCGGCCATAATCAGCTTGCCAGCCGGGCTGTCGTTCTTCCACTTTTCCGATGCCTTCCTGAGTTGTTGGATCATCTGGAAATGTGGGTTGTAGTTATACTCATTGGCCATGATATCGGTCAGGGTCGGCAGGTATTTCGTGAACAGTGCCTCGTCGTCCTGCAGCCCCATCAATGCCATGAACGCGGACTCACGCAGCCACCAGTCCTCGTGGGTTGCCCATGGAAGGATGTTGGGGATGTTCTTCCTGATCAACTCGAGCGGGGCATGGTGCAGTGCCTGCAACGCGCCATCCGTGACATACCACGCCTCCTTGGGGTCACTCAGGATACTGGTGATCGCCTCATTCATGGCTGGCGTGTACTCCGCAGCCTTCAGAGCATGCCTGCCCACCGCTGGCTCGAGGAACCACGAGTGATAGTCGTTGATGCCATCCAGTGCAGCGCGGCGCAGACGCGGATCCGGATCGCGCAGCAGCTCCTCCAACTCGCTGAATCGTTTGTTCATGCAGAGGGCTTTGGCGGCAGCCGTGCGAACTTCATAGCGCGCGTGACGCACGTTCTTGAGCATCATGCCGAGTGCCAGCCCTTTCACGTCCTGCGGTCCATACTGCAGCCCGACGGGAAGCTGCCAGAACGGAATTTGGATTTCGTCTTCCTTGCCATACTTGTAGTAGTCCTTGTTGTGCTTGGCAGACAGAAACGCCAAGTCCGCATCCGTGCCCCAGAGATGCTCGGGCAGGGTGAAGTCATGGGCATACTTCGAGCGCGGGGCACCGGTCATGTGCAGCGTCTTCAGCGGCGCGGTGAAGGCCAGCGCCAGCGAGATGCCCGCGTCGGTGGCATTCAGGGATTCGTGGCCTGGCGGAAAGTAGAAAGCCCCGGACGCCTGCCGGTACAGATCATAGGACCAGCGAAACCGCTGCTGCGTCTGGTAGTACATGTCCGCGTTATATTCGAGCATGTATGCGCCGGCAAGACTGTCCCAGATGACCTCCCAGTTGTATTCTCTGGACGGCCAGCTCGTAAGCGCGGTCATGGAGAGGTATTCATTGGCCCGCTTGTAAATTGTGGCGTCTCCCTTCGCGCCGCTGGCAACATGCATCACCGCGGCGGTGGCACCGTCGCGGCCGCCGGATCGGAAGACGTGCCAGGGACGTTGGTCGGCAACCGGGATGGTGCCATGGCCGGCAAAGCGGTACCAGTGTTTGAGCGCGCCCAGCAGGGTCTTCTCATCAACGTTGACTCCACAGACTTTGCTCAGCACCAGGGTCAGCAACACCTGGTTGCCGGCGGAATGAATCATGCCACCGCCAGCTTCGTAACTGGGACTGAATCCATAATCCCAATGATTCCAACCAATGTTGTATATCTGCCGGCGTTTGGCATCATCACAATAGTGCTGCAGGATCGGCAGGACGGAGCGGTCCCCCGTGCGGAGGTAGTACTCGGCACACGCGATGCCGTTATAGCCATTGTCCCAGGTCATGGTGCCGATGCCCGTGATTCCGCCGTCAGGCTTCAAGAATTGCGAGAAATACTCTTTCACACGGGGGACGTACCGGTCATCGCCGGTTGACAGAAGGAACAAACACGCGAGGCCATTCATGAAGCCGTGCCCTTTCAATCTGTCCTTGCCTGAATAGAATTCCGCCGCCCGTCTGATGATCGTCTTCGATTTCTCGCAATTCAACGGGAAGGTCTTGCTGTATGCTCCCAGCACCGGGATCGTGAGGGTCACCTGTTTGGGCGCGCCGACATTGCCCGGCTTGATGTCAAAGGTCAGAACCCCGTCGGTGGCCTCGGCCTGCGTCAGCGCCGTGCCAAGCACTACCAGCGGGTTCTTCCCTTCGAGCTTCGCGCCGTTGATGCCGAGAACGACGTCGCCCTTGCTCAACTTGCCGTAGGCCGGGGTGTTCGGCTCAATGTTCTCCACGGTAACCCTAACACCCGGGTAGATGCGCGCCTCGATCCCGGTGGCCCCGATGGGTCCCATCTTGGTCTCCGCGTTGGGATTCGGACGCATGCCATAGAGTTGCGGCTCCGTATAGTATTCCGATGCTCCCGGCGCAGCCGCAGGGACCAGCGCCATGATGCAAGCCAGGGACACCGACCTCCACGGCCCCGCTCCGCGTCCGTTACGGCTGCTATTCCGAGTATTCATGTTTGTGCGATTTTGGGTTCGTGAAAAAATGGGTCTGCCATCTGCGCGAGGAATTCCTCATCTCTCCGGCCCGATGATGAATCCGGCGTCCACCCAGTCCGCGTGATCGGCGGCATTGCCGTCACCGGCGTCGGTGACGACGAGACGCAGATCCTTGAAACGGGTGTTCAATTCCAGATCGAACGCCCAAGTGCGGAGCGACTTGTCGGAAAGCACGGGAGACTGGGCGATCAGCACCGGTTTTTCGCCCATCGCCTTCAAATCGCCGCAAACCTGGAACACCACGCTGGAACGCGGATCGTTCTTTTGCGAATCGTCGATGCCGACCACGGCGACAAAGCGCGTGGCGTCTTTCGGGATGGCATAGACGGAGATGGCGTTGGCGTGGGCGCCTATACCCTTGGCGTAGGTTTTTCCGTCAATGATCAAGGGCCCGCCGCCGATGGATTTGTTGGGCTTGGGCTCGCCCCATCCGTTGTTCACCTGGGTGGCTTTCAGGTCGCTGAGGTGGATCGTCGGCGCGGGCGGCGTGACGGGACGTTCAGGAGCTTTGGGGGTGATGATATCCACGGTGGTGGCAGGTGATGCGGTCCTATTCCAGCCAAGGGCGGTCACACGATAATGATAGGTGGTGCCGTGTTGGACGGAAGTATCGGTGAAGGAATTGACGGTGGAGTTGAAAACCATGCCGTCGTTGCGTTCGATCCGATAGGCATCGGCCTTGTCGTTTGCCCATGTGAGGGTCACGCCGTGAGGATCGGCACCGGCCTTGAGCTGGGTGACTGCCGGTGGCGGCGCGACTTCAATCTTGTCCGGCACGAAGTTGACGGCCCATTTCACTTCGCGACCGGTCGGGCTTGTTAGGGCGGCACGCAGCTTGGGTCCATCCTGCTGGAATGTCGCCTTCACACCGGCCGCCGCGTCTTCGGCAGATACAGTCACAGCGGTGGCGCGCCAGGATTTTCCGCCGACTGGCAGGATGATGCGCAGTTCGTAGCGGTCGTTTTCCACCACCTTGCTGGTGCCGGACAGAGCCGATTTCGCGCCGTCCCATTTCTCGCCGGAGACATCCACGATGCCTTGGGTGACGTGGCGAGAGGTGCTGAGAAGCTGCGGCACATCCGAAGCCGGACGCACCGCGAGAATGCGGCAGGAATTTCCAGGCAGCGACGCCGCGATCGTGTCGCGCAACGGGGAGATGAACTTGTCCGCCCAGAAATCGAACGCGACGTATCCGCTTGCGGGTGGGAGGCCGATGCGGTCGGTCTTGATCGAGATATCGTCCGTCCGGTCGCTCCAGTTATAGAGCGCCACGACGTCGCGGCGGGCCGCCTGCCGGGTGTCCGTTAGAAGCCAGACCTTCGCGACATCGCTCTCGAACACATCCACCGGCCGGGCCGCGAGGCCGTGCGCGGGGATGCAGCGCTTGATGATGTCGAGACGCTCCGGCGGGGTTTCCGGCATCCAGTCACTGGTATAGAAAAGCTGTCCGGAAATGGCCGTCCATGCGGCGTTGAGCCGGGCGCGGTCAAGAGTGATGCTCTTTCTGACAAACACGCAGTCCGGGTCGTTCCACCAGACGCGGCCGTTGAGAAACCACAGCCGGGAACCATGCGGCGAGCCGATGTTGCCACCGGTATCCGGTCCTATGCGCATCGCATCCAGCAAGCCGAAGGTACCGCCGAAGGAACGCATGTTCTGGGAGACGCAGCAACCTAACAGGAAAACGTCAGGTCCGGCGGCCTTGCGGACGAGGCGGGTGCCGTCGCGCAGGGCCTCGATGTTGGTTTTGTCCGGGTTGTGAAACACGGCGTCGCCGATGCCGTCCTCGATGTAGCCGTCGTTGACATAGGCCGGCCTGACGGCGCTGCCGGTCGAGTAACCGTCCATCTTGAAAAACCGGTATCCCCAGTCGTGGGAAATGCGATGCACGATGCTGCTGACATACTCCTGCGCTGCGGGATTGGTCATGTCCAGGCAGGTGCCTCCCCATGCGGTGTCGTAGGGTTTGCCCGCAGGGTTTTTGGCGAACCAATCCTGATGGTCCTTGAAAAATGGATCCTTGAAATTCCCGGCGAAGGGCATGAACCAGATGCCCGGAACAAGACCGAGCTTAGAGATGTTGTCCGCCGTCTTTTTCATCCCGTTCGGGTATGGGCCGTTAGGCGCGTGGCTCGTGAAATTCTTCTTCGGGCCGTTGTCCGCGACACCCTCCTGCCACTGGTCGTCGATTTGGATGAACTCGAAACCGAATGGCTTCAGCTCCTTCGCCGCGACCGCCGAGACCTCGGGCAAATGGACTTCATCGCAGGCACCGGCGTATTTTTCCATGTACCACGTGCAGAATCCCGCCTTCTGGCGCGGCAAACGGATGGAATAAACCTTGGCCACGGCATCCGCATAAGCTTCCAAACCGATGCGCGCGTCGTCGAACCATCCCATCGCAAACGTTTCAGTAACAGCATCCGCACCCGGTTTGACCCGCAGACGGCCGTAATCGATCTGCGCCTGCATGCGCACCGCACCATTCTTAACCGGCGAAAACACCACGCCGCTTCCACGGTCGTGGGTGATCCAGCCGCCCACCACGCCGCTGCGCGAGGCGGGGTTCACGATGGATAGAAAGGCGTAACTGCCGGGATTGCTGCCAGGCGGAAGCAGACCGCCGGTGCCGAGTGTTTTAACTTCGGTCAAGGCGGCCCCGGTTTGCACGCCGGCGGAAACCGTGCGGACCTTGTTATGAATTTGGGGCTCGGTCGAGTCATTGTGCAGGCTGCCACTGAACAGCACGAAGGGCAGGCCTGGATAGAGCGAGATTCCGCTCACATTGCCGTTAGTCGAGACGATTGTGATCGCCTGGCCCTCGCCGAAGGTCTTGTGCTTGACCGGCATGACCGCCGCCGTTCCGCCGCCGTTTTCCAGCCTGCCGTCCGTTAGAAAAATTTTTCCTGTTGGTTTCTCGGCGACGGTGAACGTTCCCGCAGCATCGTCAAACATGACCGCGAGCACCTTGTTTTCGATGGTCTGCGTGGCAGCATCCAATGAACCGGCGCATCCGGCGAGCAAACAAAGGGCGCCAACAGCCCTCATCACTCGTCTCTTGGAATGCTTCATGGTTTCTTCGGTTGGTTCGTCTGGAGATTCACCACCGCCTCGGCAAAAGCCTTGCCTATGGGTGCCATGATCTTGGCGGCACCGAGATAATGATAGGCCTGGTTAGAGGCGCCGGTTTGCAGTCGTTTCCATTCGGCCGGCGTGAAGTTCTCAGCCATGTGCTTCATTTTGTTCTCCCACGAATCGTTCTTCTCTGCGGCAACCGTCGCGTCCACCTTCGGCCAGCATGCGTCCACCCGTCCTTGCAGCGCTTCCAATTCATCATCCCAAAAGGGAGCCGTCGGCACCGCCACCACATTGCCCTTGAACTCGGGAAGGGACGCCGGTTCGGCCATGGCCTGGCGGAAGTACTGCATGTTGCCCGGCTTCTTGTCTTCCTTCTCTCCGCCAATTCCAATAACTCCTATCACGAAGGGCAGCTTCGGCACCGAGAGGTCCTTGCGCACATCGCGGATGAATTGCGCCAGCAGTTGCGCATACAGGCCGTAACCGCCGGGTTGGTTGCCTTTGTCATACGTCCAGCCGGAAACCAGATCGTTGAACCCCTGGAACCAGACGAAACCAGCCAGCTCGTAGCCTTGCTTCGGATCGTATTCCGGCACCACCCGCTTGATGTCACCTAACACATTTCTTACGTGCGCCAGCATCAGGCGATAGGACACGCCGGTGGCTTTGATCTTGCCGGCCTTTTCCTTTTCCAGTTCGGAGGCCCGATCCTTGTACTGGTTCAACTCAAAGTCACTCCACACATAGGGCCCGGCACTAGGCGGACGGAAGTCCGTATGCAGGCTCTTGCCGCCCCATGAGGTCTTGATAATCAGGATGGGATCGCCCAGCTTCTCCATGTAGATGCCGAACGTGAACTCCGGACCGATCTCCGCAGGCGACGCGCCGAAGCCCGTGGTCAGCAGGCCTTTCTGCTCGGTCGTGTCGTCACCGGCACAGCCGATGGACGAAATCCATACCTTCTGGCAGACGTGCGGTTTGCCGTCGGCACCGCGCATCTCCTTGAGGATGGGCGCCGTCTTGGGCTCACCGGCCATGGAATCGAACGTCGATATGTTCACGTGCCCCTGCATGTTCGACTGACCGGCCAGGATATAGACTTTTAGCGGCTTGGCCACAGCCTGGCTGGCGATCCCCGATGCCAGGCTGGCGACTACTGCGATCATCGTACACTTCATGCTTTGTCTTATGTTTTTCATGGTGGTCATTTCTTTTTGCTATTTTGTGCCTCCTCACTCACCGCCGCACGGGCGATGAAATCCTTCAGGCTCACCAGCGTCGGCGCATCCGTTTTCGCTTCGATGTCGGCAATGTACTTGTCGAATTTCTTCGCGCCGTCCGGCCATTTGTCCGGGCGTTTCTTCCGCAACTGCGGCAGCACATCCTTCGCGAGAGAACCATAGCGCATGAGATATTCCATCCGCTTTTCCCACTGAAGGCCCCATCGCCATTCGAGGGTTGACACACACAGATTCATGCCCTCGCGGATATGCAGGCTCGAAAGAAGATCCAGGCCGGCTATACGAATGTCGTCGCCCCACATCTCGTCGCTGGGCGACATGATTTCAACCGCCTTGACAATGGCAGGCAACATGACCGCCAAATCCCTGTCGGTCAATTTCGGCAGATAGGGCCCCAATGCCCCGCGTGGGACACTGTCGTCATTCTGCAAAAGGGAATTCATGGCGGGGTAGAGCAAGCGCCGGTCAACCCCATCTAGCGAATTGTTCAGGACCGTCGGTGTGCGGGTGCCGGGGAACGGCTCGAACAGTGCGTTGGCGACGGCACGGTGTGCCATCTCACGAGGATCGGCCGGATTCTTGCGCGCCGCCAGCATCAGCAAATCATTCTCGCTGGCTTTGCGCGCATCGGGACCGAGATGCGCAATGGCATTGCAGGCCAGGCTTTCCACCCACGGGTCAGGATCCTTGAGCAAGGCTCGCAACTGCGGCGCGGCCGCGTCGGCACGCGCTCCCATGCAACCCAACGCTTCGCACGCGCCGTAGCGGCCGTAACGGTCGGAACCGGCCAGCATCTTCCGTAGCGTCGGCAGCAAATCCCCCTCGCGCCTGGCCAAAGCTTCGGCCGAGCGCTTCCGCATCGCTGGCGACCAGCTTGACAGGCCGGCCAGCAACTCGCTGGTGGTGCGCTTGTGGTAGCCGTTGTTGTCGCCCACGGGATAGCAGTCGCGGCCGGCGGCGATGACCACATTGACCTCCTCTGCGTTCAGCGGCGGCACCACACATGGCTTTTTGCCCATCACATACAGGCTTTTGAGCGGCAGCCCGTAGGACAGGAGATAGGCGCCGGTCAGGTCCCAATCCGTATAGTTATGGTTCTCATCACCCTTTTCTATCTGCTGATAGATGAAGCCGCCTTTCCAGTTGCGGGCCAGCTCATAGTACCAGCTTTGTTCCTTCAGATACGCGCCCGTGGCCAACGGGCCACAGCGGGATGCGCCGGGCAGGGCCCACAGCATGTTCCAGAAATTGCCGCAGTGTCCGTGTTCCCGCTCGTCATAGGCCGCCACGGCCATCCGCGCGAAGAACGCCGCCGCCTCGCGATCATCCAAGAGGTCAAACAATACCGCCGCGCTGGAACATTTTCCGTTGTCCTCATGGGAAGACCATGGCTGGTGATCGCCATAGGGAATGGCGCCTTTGTTGACAAACCAGCGCAGCAAGCGGACCGACTTGTCGATAGCCTTGTTCACCGCAGGATCGGTCACGCCTGCATTGCGTGCCAACACCAGCGAGAGGGTCATCGGCAGCCCGACCTGGTTCATGCCGCCGTAGCCTTCCGAATGGCCGTCAGGCAGCGGAGGATTATGCCCCCACATTCCGTTCATGCACTGGGCATTGGCCGCATCCATCGTGGTGCGTTTTAGCTCCGAGAGCAGCGGCTTGTCGCCAGTGGCCAGCACATACTCGGCCAAGAACAGGTTGTCATACGCCTGGTCCCAGCACCCCATGCCCTGGCGCATTGATGCCGCGACTTTCCTGGCGTAGTCGGCCAACATGGGACGGTACTCCTCTTTGCCGCCGGCCAGCAGTGCCAGGGCGTTGAAGTCCATGGGGATGGAGACTTCTTTCAGGCCATTTTTCGCGATGAGTTGGCAGCCTTGCTCGAAGATCGCCTTGGACTTTGGGCAGCCATAGGGCGCGGTGCCGTTGTACGCGCCCAGCACCGGCAACTTCAGATCCACGTTCGCGGTCTTCCCTTCGCGCCAGCAAATCAGCCGCAGCAGACCGGTCTTTTCCTCGGCTGCCGTGACGGCGTGGCCAAGGCTCTGGCGGGCATCGTCCGTGAACGGTTTGGCGTTCACGCCCAGAATCACATCGTTGACGCGCAAAACGCCATCTGCCGGCGAGCCCGCGTCCACCGCGGTGATCTGGATTTGCCGGGCCGCGGCGGTCTGATCTTCGTGCCGAAAGTACACCCAGCCGCGCGCCCCGGTGGGACCTAACAACCAATCGTGGCTATCGTCCTTTTTGCCACCCTGAGTGAGATCCGGCGGCACGGGTGCCGGCTCCGCTGCGGAGAGTGTGCCGGCAATACCGGTGAGAAAGCCAAAGGCAACAATTATCCCCATACGGTTTGTCATGAATCGTTTCATTGTTTCTTCTGTGGTTGGTTTGTCTGCAACTTCACCATCGCCTCGGCGAAAGCCTTGCCGAGCGGTGCTATGGTCTTGGCGCGGCCGGGATGATGGCACTCCCAGTGGGAGAGGCCTTTCAGACGTTTCTGTTCTTCCGGCGTAAAGAACTCATCCAAGACCTTCTTGTGAACCTTCGCCGCCTGAGTCATATCCGGATTATACTTAGCCACCACCCCATTCTTCTCATCAACCTTGAGCCAAAAAGCTCCGGGCGATTTTCACACCACCCGGAGTCGTGTTGCTTGAAGCCGAGGGTCTCAGTTCAGCGTCACTTTGAGGCGGGCGAAGGTATGCGCTCCCAGACTGGGAATCGTCACTTCGACGGGACCGCTCACACCCGGCGCGATATCCGTACCGGCGTGGGTCGTCCAATCGTTAAGATCGGTGCTGAATTCGATCCGCAGCGCCGTTCCGGTGCTTGCCGATGAGGCCGGAAGCTCGAAGGTGAACTTCGTGCCATCGGCGCTAAGCTTCGGCAGTTTGTCCAGATCGTTGGTGTTCTTGGTTCCGCCGAGTACATATTCCAGGCCGTTGCTCACACCATCGTGATCATGGTCGGCGGTGGCGGTTTCGCCAGGAGCGTTCACGCTGGCCCAATCGGCGTAAGTCGTGCCGCCGCTGGCACTGGAGGTTACCGTGAGCACACCGGTGCCACTGAAATAGGTGTTGTTCTGGTTGGTCGCCGTGGAAGCGGTGGAACCCCAGGTGCCGGCGGCCTGGCCGATGCCGCCGAGATACAGCTTGTTGACCGTGTTAGCACCACCGGCCATATTGAGGATTCCGGGCGAGTTTATCCGCAGGGTGGTTCCGGCGGGAAGGATGGCGCTTCCGCCAATCCCTGTTGCAAGCACCGTGCCGTCGCCCGGGTCCGAGAACCCATGCCATGTGGTCCCGCCGTCAGTGCTCCAACCCAAGCCTACGGACAGGCCGCTATCTTTCATATTGCCCTGAGGGCCGACTCCGCCACCGCCTTGGCCCACACGAAGCTCAAGGGTGTGCCATCCCGGCGACAACGTTTGCTTTGCCGTCACAAAGGTGTTCCAACTCGTGCTGTTAATCAACGCAGCCCCGTCAATCTTGATGAGGCCGTCGTCGTCGAAAGCCTTGCCAAACGTGAACTCGACGTCGGTCGGGGCCGGGTTGTTGAAGTAGCCGCTATAACCCCACGTCGTGTTGTCGGTCCAATCTTGATCCGTATCAGCCATCCGGTCCGAGAGTCGAACGGTGGTTTGCGGGATCGGAGCTGTTGTGTCCCAACCTCCCCCTTGTGTCACCAAGCCCTCATACAGGCCGGGGGCACCTGCTGCCAGAAGTTGCAGCGTGCCGCCGCTGATGACGGTTTCGCCGAGGTAGGCGTTGGATCCGCTGAGCGTGAGCGTGTTGGTGCCGACCTTGGTCAGGCCGCCTGCGCCTGTCAGCACGCCAGCAAACGTGCTATTGGCAAGGGTGTTGCTACCGACTTCCAAGGTGACGGCGGCGTTGGCGCTATCCTTGAGCGCGAAGGTTCCCCTGCCAGTCAGCCCGCCGAAGTCTGGATTGCCGCCAAGGCCCGTGCCGAAGGTCACGGTATTGGTAGGATCGACATTCACGATGCTGTTCTCGAATTGGCCCTCGCTGTTGACGACGAGATTGAGGGGTTGGGTGACCGTGAGGGTTTGGGTGGTGGTGGCGGAATATCCCGTGGTGTCGCCAACGGTCAACGTCACGGTGTACAGGCCCCAGAGGGGGTAAGTGTGGGCGGGCGGGTTCCGGGCGCTGCTGGCGGTGCCGTCGCCGAAGTTCCAGGACCAAGAGTTGACCGTACCGAAGTAGGACGACGAGGTGTCGGTGAAAACCACCTGCAACGGCGCGGGACCGGAATTGGGCGCCGCCGTGTAACCGGCAACGATCGGGTTGCCGACCAGCAGTTGACCGGTGCCGGTGATTGCAGGAATCTGGCTGTGATCGTACAGGCCGACCCCCAGCGCGACCCCGTTGTAATAGGCCCCCGCCACCTGCTCGTTGCCGCTGAACGGCAGGTCCAGTGTCCCGCCGTCCAGAGTCAGGACGGTGCTGGCGGGGAGCACTCCGGGGCTCGAAAGCCGCAGCACGCCGTTGCTGACGGTTGTCGGGCCGGTGTAGGAGTTGGTGCCGGAGAGGACCTGGATGCCGGTGCCCGCCTTGACGAGGGCCATGCCCGTGGCACCGTCGGCAATGACGCCGCTGTAGGTGTTGGTCACGCCTGGTCCCGGATTGAGCGTGAGCGACGTGACGCTGCCGTATCCGGAGCTAATTACGGTCGCGAGGTTCCCGCCGCCGATGAGACCGCCGAAGGTGGGAGTGGCGGGCGGGGAGTAGTAGTCGTAGGGGTTGGGGTTGCCCATGGTGGCCTTGCCCCCGCCGGTG
>TBL_comb47_HYPODRAFT_10001569_pt1 | contig 29478 bp, 26 predicted proteins | sample TroBogypolimnion_40_FD_10682 | JGI IMG/M metagenome (IMG submission 10682) | reverse complement strand
CCAGCAGGTATTCGAGTGATACACGCGGCATGGATAGAAGAGTATCAAGCCGTTCTTAAACCTTATTTGACTGAAAACAATTGCCTGACTGATGAATTAGTTATAAAAGCCAGTCGTAAGGACAGTCCTGAATATGTTGCCCTTGAGGCTTTATGTAAGGGGCTGGAAATCGAATTACCTGAAGGTCATGGTTTTAAAGATAAGCATGGTGCTAGACGCACTGGCATAAGAATTTGTTGGTGGAAGAATTTAACGAAAAGTACCTATAAAGAAGTGGCCTTAGTGCCTGAAGATGCTAAAGATAGTATTCCTGATCTGCCGATTGAACAGCTTAATTTAAAAGCAAAAGGGTACACTGGTGTGCCAGTATTCTTTGGGCATTATTGGTTTAGTGGACAACCAGAACCAGTGGCCAATAACATTGCCTGTGTTGATTATAGTGCGGGCAAAAGCGGTAACACTCCTCTGGTCGCTTATCGCTGGGAAGGTGAATCCGTTTTGACAAAAGCGGGTTTTAGGTTTGTAGTCTAATAAGGTTTTAAGGATCAAGTTATGTTATTACATATTCCCCATAGCTCTACTGTGATACCAGCAGGGATTACTTTTTTAAAAGATATTGAAGAAGATATTGCCAGAATGACTGATTGGTACACCGATGAATTATTTTCGCATCCTTATTCTGAAACCGTTAAGTTTAACTATTCGCGATTAGTGTGCGATGTTGAGCGTTTTGTTGATAATGAACCCATGGAAAAATATGGACATGGGATTGCTTATGTTAATGATAGTTATGGGCAACCTTTAAGAGCTGTGTCAGATGATGAACGGCTAAGCATCATTAATCAGTATTACAAGCCGCACCATACCCGTTTAAATCAAACCTCTAATCAATTATTATCATATTTTGAAACCGTCGTTATTGTTGATTGCCATAGTTTTTCAGATACGCCATTACCTCATGAAATTGAAACAGGGCTTGCTAGACCTGATTTTTGTTTGGGTATTGATGAATTTCATACGCCATCGATTTTAGTGGAGCGTTTTACGAGCTATCTTACTGAGTTAGGTTATACCGTTGCTATCAATAATCCGTTTTCTGGCACGCTTGTTCCGCTACATCATTATCAAAAAAAGACTGAATTAAAATCGATTATGATTGAAGTCAATAGAAAGCTATATTTGGATGGCACTAACAAAAATGAACATTTTGCATCGATAAAATCAGTTATAACGGGCTTACTTCATATCGTTGAGCGTTATGAATCGGAAACACTTTAGTGTTGAATCTGAAAGCAACCTTTTCTATAGACTCCTAAATCATTTGCTGCAAACAAGGCATTCATGTCTGATCCACTATTGCGTCAATGGGAAATGTTTAGCTAGAAATTTTATTCCTTAACAACTACTTCTTATAGGTTAAGTTATAATCCTGTTTAAATTGATGTTTTTTGAGATCAAATCGTTAATGAGTCGATTCCTGTATGAAAAAAGAGAAACTTTTTTACAAGATATTAAATAACAGACTGGAGTGCTACACATGTTAAACACCTATCAAAACATTCTTACCCTAGAGGCTGGAAAAAGAGGCGGTAAACCCTGTATAAGAGGTTTACGTATTACTGTTTATGATGTTTTGTCATGGTTAGCCGATGGTATGACCAGTGCTGAAATTATTGAAGACTTTCCAGAGCTTAATACTGCGGACATAAGTGCGTGTTTAAGTTTTGCAGCCGACCGTGAACATGGCATGGTAAGCCTTAAAACCTTATGAAGTTGTTGCTGGATGAAAATCTATCTCGGCGTATTGTGCCGTTTATTCAAGACCTTTACCCAGACTCAACGCAGGTTGCCTTAATTGGCATGGAACAATTGGATGATAAAGCTATACGGCAGTACGCCATTGATAATGGTTTTATCATTGTCACTAAAGACGCTGATTTTTATGTAGGGATTTGCTTTATGGTCAGCCGCCTAAAATAATTTGGTTAAAAACGGGCAATCAAAGCAAAGCCGCAACCATTAAAACATTACGTGACCACATACAAGCGATAGAACATGCTGTATTGATTAGCGATCATGCCTGTATTGAGATTTTATGAATTCAGAATTAGCGTGAGTAAATCCAAATTTACGAAACAGGTATAGCTTTAAATTTGTAACATCTTCAAGCGCCAATTAATTAAAGGTAGTTCTAATGCCCAGATTACTTAAACAACATCAAATTAGTTGTTTAGTGTGATCTGATTGTCTGTTAATCTTGCGACAAATTATGACTTTTTGAATTACTGAAGCGAGGCTTTCATGTCTGATCCATTATTACGTCAATGGGAAATGTTTAGCTAGATATTGGGTTCCTTAACAGCGACTTCTTATAAGTTAAGTTATACTTCTGTTTAAATTGATGACAAAAAATATTATTTTAAATAAGAGATAAACTGATGTTACAGACTATTGAAGTACATATTGATACAAATGGGTATATTCATCCGATTGAGCCTATTAAAAAATTACCTACTGGTCGAGCACTGTTAACCTTACTAGATAATAAAGTCACGGCATCAGAACTTGAAATTAAATCGCATCAAACCTTTGACGATTTATTCGGTATTCTGACAGCAACTCATACAGTATCACTAGACGATATGGAGCAAACTATCGCTCAGCAGGGGCGGGAATCAATAAATGATTGCAATTGATACAAATGTTTTAGTTAGGGTATTAGTCAACGATCCCAAGGCAGAAGAGCAGTGTCAATTTGCCCGTGATTTAATAATTACGAATAAAGATATTTGGGTTTGTCGCATTGTTTTAGTAGAAACGGTTTAGGTATTACAAAGTTCTTATAAATTCTCAAAATACCAAATTGTAGCTGTATTAGAAAAACTGATTGAACATCCTAGTATTCATTTAGAAGATGCGGATAATTTGGATAACGTGTTAACCCTTTATAGTGCAAGTAATGCAGGTTTTGCAGATTGTCTAATATTAGATAATGCACAACACAGACAACTGGTTTTACATACATTTGATTTAAAACTATCAAGAGTTCATGGCGCGATGCAAGTTGGAAAATAATGTTTAATAGGCTAAGTTTAGAGTGCGACTTAAATTTAGCGGATATTTTTCTATGATCTCTTTTCGCTGGAAAGCTAAAACCGTTTTGATCACAAACGGGTTTTAGATTTGTAAAATGGTTAAGCGCCAAATAATTAAAGGGATTTCTAATGCCCAGATTACTTAAACAACATCAAATTAGTTGTTTAGTGTGATCTGATTGTCTGGTAATCTTGCGACAAATGATGACTTTTGAATTACCGATGCGAGGCTTACATGTCTGATCCACTATTACGTCAATGGGAAATGCTTAAACTGATTCCTCGTGAGCGCAAAACCACGGTTAAGGAATTAAAAGATAAGTTAGAAGGTTTGGGGTATTCGGTAACGCGTAGAACCTTAGAGCGAGATTTAGATCGGCTATCTATTCCTTTTGCTTTAGAAGTGGATACACGAAGTAAACCTTATGGTTGGCGATATGCTTTAAATATGCATGCCGCTAATATTCCAGGTTTAACGTCAAGTGAAGCTTTAACGCTGGTATTGCTAGAAACGTATCTAAAAACTTTATTGCCGGTTGCCATTGCAGATAACTTAGCGGGACATTTTGCCGCTGCAAGACATACGTTTTCGGTGGAACATAGTGATTCAAAGCTCCAGAGTTGGTTAAAAAAGGTCAAGGTATTATCACCAGGGCAACATTTACTGGCGCCAACTATAGACTCTGCAATTCAACGCACTGTCTATAATGCCTTAATGCAGGGTTTTCAAGTTGAAATGGATTACCTTGCTGCCAGCACTAAAACCGCCAAGCACTACGACAGCGTGCATATACAGGGCTTAGTTCAATACGGCAAAGTGATCTATTTGGTAGTAACCATTAATGAACACCAAGACTTACGCTTGTTAGTGCTGCATCGTATAAAAAAAGTCACTCTTAAAGATGAGCCATTATGCGCATTAGAGGATTTTGATTTACAAGCTTATATCGATCAAGGAGGCTTTGGTTTTGGTGGTATTGCACAGCCTATTAAGCTGAGAGCGATCTTCAAAAATGGCGCGGGGCATCATTTAATCGAAACCCCCTTAGCCAAAGACCAACATATTATTAATATTGATTCGCAAACGCTTGAGGTTAATGCGGAAGTATTGGAGACGCCACAGTTAATAAGATGGTTGAGTAGTTTTGGTGCTGATGTAGAAGTGCTTGACCCTGAAAGTTTGCGAGAGATGATGGCAGAACGCCATCGTGTAGCGGCTCAGCAGTATGTAAAATAGGCTGGAGTGTATTTATTACAGCGAACTTGTAATAAATTGGTTTAATCAAACCAATTTTGTAAGCTTAGGTTTTGAAAGTTTTGAAAATCTTTAATATTTCGAGTGACTAAAGTTAGTTTGTTACTAACGGCAATCGCCGCTATTTCTCCATCTGCATAAGCACAGGTTTTTCCTTGTAATTGTAATTGTAATCGTGCGCGCTCTTTTGCATACCAATCCGCAGCGAGTTGATCATAAGGTAATATAATTAAACCATTGGTCACCAGCATCTCTAAATAAGCTTGAAGCAGTTCTTTTCTTTTCGATGCAGGAAGTAATTCACAACCATACACCAGCTCATGCCAAACTATTGCAGCTGTTGCATAGCAGCCATCATGATTTAAAAATTGTTGTAATACATGAGTATTAGGTTTTAATCGCGCCGGTTCTGACAAAATATTACTGTCCAGTAAATAGCTTATTCGTCCCATGAAAAGACTCGTTCTTGGCTGCTAGTTCGAATATTTTTAAGCTCTGCTTCAGTTAAAGCGACTTCATCTTTTGATCTTTAAATTCATTGCGCCACTGCTGGATCGCTTGATACAAACTATTATTTTTATGTACCAATTTTTGATAATTGGCTTCAGATAACATCACAGCAACCGTCTTACCATGACGGGTGAGATGAATAGTCTCATCTGATTCAAGTTGATAAATCAATTGAGATAAATTATTTTTTGCCTCAGCTATAGTACTGATTTTCATTATGCACCTTCATAAATATAGCTATATTTATAGCCATACTAATGCTTCCAGATTTCGCTATCAAGTTTGTTCGATAGAAATAATTTTAACAGCCCTTAATAATCAAATGCGACATCATTTGTCGCTAGGTAGCCTTAAGCTAAGTACCGTTAATAGATTAATGTTTTGTTGTTAGCTTGTTCGATTTAGCAAACAGTCTAAATCAGTTCTTTATGGGGCAGGTGAATATAAATGCTATTGCTAACCTGACCTAAAAAACTTTAACTGTGGGCTGCATTATTGTGTTTATATGACATTCGCTGAACAAGCCAAGTCTAAATCAATAGGTCATATTTTGTCGCAATATGACTTTATAGTAGCACTGTCATTAAGACATTCACTTAATATCTCGGAGTTATTATGAAAAAACAAATTAATAACACTGCAAAGTTATCACTACGTGGAGGTTTATATGTTGCGTGATGAATGGGTGTTTACTTATAAAATCGAAACAATCGCAGAAGCCACCACCAGTAACTTAGAGTTTCACCAAGAACGCTTCAAATGGTGGAAAGATAAAAAAGAGCAAGTAATGGCTAAAATCAGAGAGGATGGGCTTGAAATTGATGAAACGATTGTTATGGATATATTTCACCTAAAAGCAGAGACTGGGAGCGTGGTGCTCAAGTAACATCTCTAAATAAAATTACTTTCAAAACTAGCTAGATACAGATAAGTCGTTAACCGTGACATGCATGTGCCCTTGTAATTCTATTGCCTGATAGCTCATATTAGCCCATTACGATTCACATAGAGACAAAATAATTTAATAGTCTTTCATTACAACGCCCTGTTCAGTTTATATGTTTAGAACATTGGACTAGGTAATGTAGTTATGAACCTTTAAACTACGTCATTATTTTGTAACGCAATGCTTCCTTAATGAAAAATAAATTACTTCCTTTTTTTAATGCTTTATCGAAAGATGAACAAAGTATTGTATTGGCGCTGGCTGTTATTTATGCGCCGATTGGTCAGTCTAGTTTTGCAAAATTGTTAGAAAAATCAGCTTGTTTTGATCGACAAACTTTAGGTTTAATCAATAAGCCCCTACGGGATAAGTTGCAACATAGCAAATTGATAATTATGTCGACAGATGGCTGGCGATGTAATGAAGAAATTGCTGAACAACTGATGCGTATAGCTATAGATCAAACTTGGTTTAGCAAATTGACTCAACAAATAATTGCTGAGCCTAATTATTTTTATTCTTCCAAGGTCAATGCTTATCACGCTATCAAGCAATTACGAATATTTTTATATCAAGGTAATGAGACTGCATTTGCAGCTAATATTGAGCGTTTTTATTCTGATTATAGAAAAAGTTTCACCGAAGCAATTAACAAGATATTCTTCAAAAACTATGATGCGGCGTGGTTTTCGTCGTTATCAGATCAAATTAAGTTTCAAGTATTAGACTATTTATTACGTGATGGTCGTATGGACTTCATCGATAGTTCAGGGTCTTATCAATTAATGGAACAATTCTTTGGCAAGCAAAAGCCGAATAATCCTATTATCGTTCATGGTCTTATTGAAGAACGATTATTACGAGGCAATTTGCAAGATGCCGAGCGCTGGTTAGTGGGTGATAATTCATACAATGGCTTGAAGTTGCTGGCAACTTTGCATTTTTTGGAAAGCAAAAATGATGCGGCTATTGCGTTATTTGAACTAGCGTTAAAGCAGCTTAAAAAGGAAACAGGCAAACGAAATGTCAGTATTGAAGGCATACATGGGTTCTTTTTTAGTTTGGCGTTAATGAAGACTCGGGTATCCCAAAATATAGTACTCTTAAAGCAACAAACTCAAATTACTCTTAAAAGATCTTGGCATAATGAGGGCTTTTATATACTTAATTTAATTCTCTTAGATGCGGTTGATATCTATCAAGGTAAATCGACCAGTGAGCAGAGTCAGCATTTATTAAGAGCCAATAAATTGCCTTATGAACGTTTGTTTCATGTTCTGCTATTGTATTGGATTGGAGAAATAGACGGCATCACTAAGCACGTTAGAAATAAAGATTTTCTGGCTGATTTAGCAAACTTTTGTTTGCAGTCTCAGTCATTGGGTTATGAATGGTATGCCGCCGTAAGTTCGTTGTTGTTGCAACGACTTAATTATAAAAATCAAGCCTGTGAAAAATTAGCACAGCACTATTCAAAATCAGTCTTCAAAAATATTATTGATTTATTGCCGCAAGTTTCCGCATGGGAAAGAGCATTAGATGCTCTAACTCAATTGACGACAGGGGCCGAAGTTACAGTTCAAGCAGAGTTACGCATGATTTGGTCATTAAGTTTACTCAATAATGCCATATTATTAGAACCTAAAGAGCAACGTTTAGGTAAAAATGGTCGATGGACTAAAGGTCGGCCGATTGCATTAAAAAGATTGCATCAAGACCTTGCTGACTTTGATTATTTAACCGAACAAGATCGACGAATTTGTAAGCATATACAAGTTGAAAAAGAAGAGTCTTATTATGGTTATTCCAGCAAAGAATATTATGCGCTGCCCAGTATTGCGATTGTTGAGGCGGCAGGACATCCTCATGTTTATTGGCTAAATCAAGAATCTACAACGCCCCCTGTTGACATAACTTTGGCAGAGCCGCAATTGCTGGTTAAGCAACAACAAGAAAACTTACATATTTCCTTGCTACCACCGATAGGTGCACAACACATCATTGCTCAAAAAACCGCAAGTCATGGCCTAATTGTTTACGTAATTAATGATGCACATAGACAAGTAGCCAATATTTTAGGTAAAAATGGCTTAACAGTTCCCGCAACCGCCCGTCAACAAGTGATCGATTCAATTTCTTCAATTGCTTCAATGTTAACGGTACAGTCTGATATCGGTGGCACGTCTAGTTATGCTGAAACTGTAGAGGCTGATAGTCGCTTACATATACATCTACAACCGGTCGGACAAGGCATACAAATAGAAGCATTCATACAGCCTTTTAATGAAGGTGGCCCGCTTTATAAGCCGGGAGTGGGAGGCAATACCGTATTAGCTGAGATAGATGGTAAACAATTGCAAACCACTCGTGACTTTGATTTAGAAGCCGGCTATTTACAGCAAGTATTGAATGAATGCCCTGAATTATATGTTGTTAAAGATGCTAAATGGTTATTGGATGATGCTGAATCTGCCTTAGAAGCGTTGTTACATTTACAGGAATTAGGTGAATTTGCAGTTCTGGAATGGCCTAAAGGTAAAAAAATTCGTCTCAGTCGTGAAGCAGGTTTGTCACAAGTTCGATTTTCTGTGCGCAAAGAAAAAGATTGGTTTAGTGTTGAAGGCTCTGTGCAAATTGATGATCAGCAAGTGCTGGATATGCAGCAATTAATGAGCCTGTTAAACGCTTCATCTGGTCGTTTTCTTAAACTAGATGATGGTCAAATCATCACTTTAACTCAGGAATTACGCCAGCGACTAGATGATTTTGCAGGTCTGGGTGATGTGCATAAAGACAAAGTACGCTTTCATCCCTTAGCCGCACAAGCCTTAGATGAAATCACCACGGGCATGGATATTACTGCGAGTAAGCCTTGGCAAGATCAATTAGTGCGCCTTAATGAAATGGGTGATTTAAACCCGCAGCCACCCTCAACCTTACAAGGTGAATTGCGGGATTATCAACGCGAAGGCTTTCAATGGATGATGCGCTTGGCTCATTGGGGCGCAGGTGCTTGTTTAGCGGATGACATGGGTTTAGGTAAAACAGTACAAGCCTTGGCATTAATATTGTCCCGTGCACCGCAAGGACCTTCGCTGATTTTAGCACCGACTTCGGTCTGTATTAATTGGCTAGAAGAATGTCAGCGTTTTGCACCTACCCTCAATGTCTATCAATTTGGCGTAGGTGATCGGCAAGAGATGCTGGATAATGCGGGCCCTTTTGATTTAATTGTTTGCAGTTACGGTTTATTGCAGACAGAGGGCGAGCGCTTAGCAGAAAAAACTTGGCACACCTTGGTTGCTGATGAAGCGCAAGCTATTAAGAATGCTTTAACTAAACGATCTAAGGCTGCAATGGCCTTGCAGGCTGATTTTAAACTGATTACCACGGGTACGCCCATAGAAAATCATTTAGGTGAACTTTGGAATTTGTTTAATTTCATTAATCCTGGTTTATTGGGGACATTACAAAAATTTAATGAACGTTACGCACAGGCGATAGAAAATCAAAAGGATCAGAGCGCTCAACATCGATTACGAAAATTATTACGCCCGTTTATTTTAAGACGCTTGAAAAATGACGTATTAACCGAATTGCCTTCACGAACTGAAGTCACTTTGCATATCGAATTAAGTCCTGAAGAGCGGGCGCTTTATGAAGCCTTACGTCGTAATGCTATGCAAACGATGCTCAGTAACACAGAACAAGCTGGGCATAAGCAACTGAAAGTGTTGGCAGAAATTATGAAGTTGCGCCGTGCTTGTTGTCACCCTCAATTAGTGATGGATGAAAGTACGCTCAGTAGTTCTAAGCTACAAGCTTTCGAAGAGTTGGTCGATGAGTTATTGGAGAATCGTCATAAAGCCTTAGTGTTTAGTCAATTTGTCGGACATTTAGCGCTCATTCGAGAATTGCTAGATAAAAAAGGTATTCCATATCATTATTTAGATGGCTCAACCTCTGTACCGCATAGAAAAAAAGCCGTTAATTTATTCCAGGCCGGTGAAGGTGATTTGTTCTTAATTAGCTTGAAAGCAGGAGGCACCGGTCTAAATCTAACCGCTGCTGATTATGTGATACACATGGATCCTTGGTGGAATCCAGCTGTAGAAGATCAAGCATCTGATAGAGCACATCGTATGGGCCAAAAGCGCCCAGTAACTATTTATAGACTCGTTGCAAAAGACACTATAGAAGACAAAATTGTCGAACTACATAATCATAAGCGTGATTTAGCTAACAGCTTATTAGAAGGTGGTGAAGTAAGCGGAAAAATGTCTGTGGAAGACATGATGGCTTTGATCAAGGATATAGATTAAGGCTATAAGTTCGTGAGGTGAATTTGTGCTAGCAATTTAGTATTTTGGAGCTCTGTGTCGCCTAACCCGATACCCGCAATCTGTAGGGTGTTAATAGCCCAATGCGCGCGCACCACACGCTCTAAGGGTTTCGGATCATTTGCATCAAGGCTACTGATGAAGTAGCGTGTTTCTTCAGTAACCTTATCACCGCATTTAAATTTTATTTTCAAGTAATTTTAAGCGCGATTGCCCTATAGCTAATAACATTATTCACACTGCCCGGTTTTTAGTGATAGTCGTCTTAGATAAATCTGCAAAGCTTTGCAACTTCCAAAATACTTCCATCTACAGTAAATATCAACAGAGTCTGGTTTAGGTCCCTGCTGTATTGTCGGCTATCAACTTAAAATGGGGCACGGTTAAGCCGTTCATGGTTCGACTGTGCTCACCACGAACGGCTTAACCTTTTACTGTAACGTCTTAATTTGGTAGTCGTAATTTCTAGCGATAAGTGGATTAAGATAGGTAGCGTGACCTAATGGTCGCGCTACACTAGGTGAATTTTCTGTGATTAATTTAGCGAATGCTTTTAATGCGGACAATTAACGGGCTTTCTCTTATTTGTGCTCCTCCTCTTTAGGCTTAATTTTTAATAATGTGCCGCCTTCAGCTTCATAATCTTGTACGCCCACTGCGCCTAAAACTTTATAACCTTTTGTAGTTAACAAGTCGGCGCCTTTTCCTGCACGACCTGCATGATTAGATACGGTGATAATCGCACGATCTTTAGGGATAAACGCCAAGCTATTTTCTAGTTCTTTACTTTGAATGCTTAGGTACGCAGGAAAGCCACCAATTTTTGAAATTTCATCTGGTTGACGCAAATCGATCAAAATGATTTCACTGGGTTTTGCTAACCACACATCAATTTGTGCACGATTTAATTTTGGGGATTTAGCGGTATAAGCATGTTGTTCTGCTGGCGCTGGTTTTTCTGCATCAGCTGCGATGGCAGCCACTGAGGTAAATGCCAGTAAGAAAGTAATTAATAGTCCTAGTTTTTTCATTTTATGTTTCTCGTTAATTTATTAAATAGTGGTATTTTTTGTTAAAAAGTCTCGCGCTTAAAAATGGCGAACGGGATGTTTTTTGATTGTACGTTAAGAGTAAAGCAGAGTTTGTGCCAAAAAAAGCAGTAATGACGATAAAGAGAGTATGTCCATGATAAACAACCTTTATTATTTGATAGTCGTTGTTTAGGTTGTTATTTTTTAATTCTTATGGACTTTCAACTGCTACTGTAGCAACAACTAGTAAGCAAGTAATGCCCATCAAGCAGCAGCTACGATATAAAAAGTTATATCGTGAATTTTGTTGATCAGTAATTCACAAAGAGTAGTGTAGCTGATGCTCTGCGTGCAGCTTTTGGACAGTCGCTGTTGTTAAATCAGCAATGCTCGGCAACTTTAAAGTTTAAAGTATTAAAAAACAATTGGTTAAAAATAGGCATGAGCTTTGCTGTATTTAAATAAACAATTAAGCCCTGCATTTTAATTGGCAAATACAATGACCTATATTTTTAACAAAATTACATGAATGATCTTAAACCTGAGTTAGATAAAACTTGTTACCCGCTACAAGCAATTGCGATTCTTATTTTTGCCAAGAAAAGTTCTCAAGTAGCCACCTTTGACTATATTTGTGAGCAAGCAAAGATCACGCTTGCTTCAGTTAATTATTATTTAAGGAATAAACTGTGCCCTTATCTTAAATCGTGGAGTTTTGCTTTTAATATTAAATTACCGGCATATCAACCTAACAAAGCTGTAATTAGTGGTATCTCAGCAGAGCAGCAGTTAGTAATGTGTATTACCTCATTAATTGAACATGTCACTAACAGCAACGCCTATTCATTGACCATTGATAATAAAGAAACGCCAAAATACATGGATTTGCTCGCTGATATTTTCGAAAAAGAAGTTGATTCGCAACGCCAGCAAATACTGGATTTACTTAAGGAATGTCTTGGGTCGTCTGCTAGTGAACAGCAAATTCAATTTTGTCATATTAGTATCATTGGGCAATGCTTTCAGTTAGTGAGCTTAAAACAAATGCACAAAGTGATAAACGCGAGACATTATGTGGGTGAATTAAATGACCTAAAGATATTTATCGAACATGTGGTTGCGTTTTCGTTAGCGGGCATTCAAGCAATTCGTATTCAAAATTTACATGAAAGCTATGCGCAATAATTATGAGTAACCCGAAGTAATTGACTCCGATCTTGGCTATTCTTTCCGTATCTTATTTTTGCAAAGCCAAAAAAGCTGGTATTTAGCTTACGAGACTGTGTAAGTATTCTTTTTATTTCCCCTCTTTAGCAAAGAGGGGTTAGGGGAGATTAGGGTTATCAAAAATAATCATTAAATATCAGTTGCCTATGTTAAAAAATCCCCCTCGATCCCCTTTTTACAAAAGGGAGAAGCTAAAATCATAATACTTCACGGTCTTTCGCTAATTCCCAGCAATCGGTGCGTGGAGATGATAGCTATACCTTATATACGACTCCAGTCCAATAGATAAGCCCTACAGGGTCTCGCGAACCAAGAAAGACCTTAGTACGATCTCACTGCTAATGATTTTGATTCCAACACCGAAATAAAAATCCTCCACTAGCTGTTGCTCTGAAAACACCCCAGAAGCAGAAGCTCTGAATAACTGATGCTTAACAAACAGCTAATTTTACGGGTAACGGTAAGGGTATTGTTGATTTAAATGATGCTGAAATTTTTTTATTCATTAAAAACAGTTTGTTACTGAGTATTTATTGAGTCTTTAAATATTTTTGTCGGTTATGGCACAGCAGATGCATTACATAAAGTAATAGCATTTATTTAAGCAGTCCCGTTGATGCATTAGCATCAAGAAAACGTTGGTTTGTTTTTTAGTAACAGGAGTTTTAGAGCATGAGCAACCCTTTAATAGTATTGGATTCGTCTAAGACAGAGAATCGTAAGCTTCAAAGAAAAAAGGCCGAAGTATTTCAGCTTTATTCAGCGACCGAGAAATTGTTTGGCAATTTAGTTGGTTCACCGTCAACTTTGGCTTTAGGACATTTCAATCAAAATCTTAATCAACGTGATAGCAGAGCTATTGATTATTTGGTAATTGGTGTTTTGTCGCTAATGATTCATTCAGTTGCGGTTGATTTTTTGAAACGCTTGCCGATTGAGCAAGAAGAGTTGATTGAAGCGGTCAAAATTCCATCTAAAGTACAGATTTCTTTTGTGCAACCTAAACCTAAACCCATTGTGACTCCGCCACCAGCTGTAAAACCGCCACCGCCTAAAGTGGTTGCATTAGAAAAGCCGCCTACACCTAAAATTAAACCGAAACCTGAGCTTAAAACGGTAGAGCAGCCGCCTATATTAACGCCAGTCAGTGATGCAGCCCCTGAAGCACCCGTGATTACAACACCGGCACCGTCGAAACCCGTAGAAAAAGTTACTCAGCCAAGTTCCGGTGCAGATTATCTTAATAATCCAACGCCTGCTTATCCTGATGTGGCTATGGATCGTGGCTGGGAAGGTAATGTGTTGATGAAAGTTCATGTACTCGCCAATGGCAGACCTGATAGCGTTTCTGTGATTAAGTCTAGTGGGCATGATTTGTTGGACGATGAAGCAGTGAGAACAGTTAAAAAATGGTCATTTGTTCCAGGTAAGCGTGGTGATACGCCCATTGATGGCTGGGTAACGGTTCCAATTACATTTAATTTACAAAACTGAGGTTTATTTATGACAGACTCGACAGAAGTGCTTAGCCAGGTGGCTAATCAAACAACACCAGCGGCAAATGCTGCTCCAATAACACACGATATTACATCGAGCCTTATTGTAGACAGTACCTTAAATATTTTGATTGTTTTTTCAGTGCTGACTTGGGCTTTGATAGTTATTAAGGCCATACAACATATTAGGATTTCACATCACAACAGGCTTTATGGAAAGAAATTTTGGGGTGCGGCGGATTTTCAGACCGCAGCCTTATTAAAAAATGAAAAAGGGCCGGCTGCTAGAGTGGCCAGTGTGGGCTTCACTACTTTGCAAGAAGCTGATGGGGGTACGACTACACATGATTTGGAGCATACCGGTGATCGCCAAGAATTATTAGATAGGCGTTTACGTCAACAAATGCAAAAAGAACGCGGAGCATTGGAAAGTGGTTTAGCTATCTTAGCAACTATTGGCAGTATCTCACCGTTTGTCGGCTTGTTTGGAACGGTGTGGGGCATTATGGGTGCTTTGACTAATATCAGCAAAAGCGGTTCGGCCAGTTTGGATGTGGTTGCAGGCCCTATCGGTGAAGCTTTAGTGGCTACAGCTGTCGGTATTGCTGTTGCAGTTCCTGCTGTGATTGGGTACAACTTTTTTATACGTAGAAATAAAGTGATTTGGGCGTACCTTGATGACTTTTCTATCGACTTTGTCCATCTGGCCTTGAAAACTTCATTTTTAATTCAACGTCCTGTGCCGGTCGTAGTGACTACTAATACGACTACACGCAATAACACAACGACTGACAATAACTCAACTTTACTGAGAAATACTCAAGAAGACCTCACCCCTACTGGAGCATAAATATCATGGCTTTTAAAACTCAAGATGATGGCGGCGATGATGTCATGGGCGAAATTAACGTAACGCCTTTAGTGGATGTAATGTTGGTATTGTTGGTGGTGTTTATCGTTACTGCACCCTTATTGACCCAAGCCGTACATGTCAATTTACCAAAAACAGCTGAAACGGCCGCGCCTGAAGAAAAAGAAGCGGTCTATGTCAGTGTTGATGCTAAAGGCAAGGTGTTTATTGATAAAACCGAGATAGCGTTGGAAAGTTTTGAAAAAGAGCTGCTGGCGCGCAAAGCAGCTGATCCTGAAATTGCGCTTAATCTTAATGCCGATGATGCCGTGCAGTACGGCACGGTTGCCAAAGTTATGTCATCAATAGAACGGTCGGGTATTACCAAACTGTCAGTACTCACTATTCAAGACAAGTAAAGGCTATTAATGATTGCCTAGGGTAATCATTAAGCGCGACATTTCAAATTAAGCTTGGGCAGTCCTTTTAATTTAGTCTTTGGGCTAGTCAGGGAGAGCTATGCCTAAAAAACGGTTTTTATAACAATATCAATTTATTAGTAACTTAAAGTAGTGGTGGTTTCATGAGCGTCAACAATAAGCAAGGCCGACAGGCAAGAGTAACAATATCGAAAATTGAGAAGGAGACACAGAGTAATAAAAAAGCACTAACAGCTGAAATGCTTAATCCATTTTGCCCTCAGCCACTAACATTTGATGCAAGAGGAAACTTAAGTAGATTGAGCATTGTTTTACTTGGGGCTTTTGTTATAGCACCTAACTACAGCTATGCTAAAGCTAAAAAAACGCCAGCAAATTTAGCGGCCGAAGTCGCACAATTAAAGAAACAACTGGGCGAAACCCAGCAAGAAAACCAACAACTTAAAAATGCGTTGGTCAGCTCTGTTAAAACTGATGCTGTTCCTACAGAGCCCCCGGTTAATGCTGCAGCAAAATCCTCCGTAAAAGCTAAGCCTGTCGCAGCTATCACACCAGATGAGCCTGCTAAGGAAGAAAAAACCGCAGAAGACAAAAAATTGAATGAAGTGGTGGTTACTTCTCGTCGTCGTGAAGAAAAACTGCAAGATGTGCCAATACCTATTTCGGTGATAGGTGGTAAAAATCTTGAACGTGATAGAACCTTTGACGTTCAAGATTTAACTAAACGCGCACCGAGCTTAACGGCAACTACGCCTAATGCACGTAGAACCGGTATTTCAATACGGGGTATCGGTAAAGCCAGTGGTAATGACAGTATGGAACCGGCTGTTGGGGTTATGGTTGATGATGTCTTTATGGGTAGTGTTGGTATGAGTTATCAAGACTTTACTGACCTAGATCGCATAGAGGTTTTGCGTGGCCCACAGGGTACCTTGATGGGTAAAAACACTACAATGGGTTTACTTAACTATGTCACAAGAGCCCCTAGTTTTAATCAACGCGGCTTTTTTGAAGGTGAGGTAGGTGGTAATCAACAATCTGGAGTAATTCCAGGAGCTTTTAAAGGACGTGCGGCTTACAGCAACAAGGTGGTTGATGATTTATTAGCTTTTAGCGCTTCCGTGAATGTAAATAAGCAACAGGGCGATATTAAAGACACCAATCCCCAAATGCAGGGCGTGTCTATTAATGAGAAAAACCGCTATGGCGGACGTTTACAGTTTTTATTAACACCTAGCGATAAAGTCAGTTTTAAAATAAATTCTGATTATTCCGAAGGCAGAGAATACAGCAATATTAAACCTGCACAACTTGATCCTACCACTTTTGCAGATGGCTCGCTTCGACCTATTACCTTCACTAGTCGCTTATCACGCGATTATTTTGGTGGCTATAAACCCATTATTGGTTCAGCGGCTTGGAATAGTAATGATTCAGGTCAGATTCAACCTTTGGTCACCAAAAATGGTGGTGTATCAGGCAAGTTAGATTGGGATTTAGGTAAAGTAGGTACTTTCACTTCAGTTTTGGCTTATCGGGAAAATCATTTTGATGCTAAAAATGATAGCGATGAAACCAAATTCGATATTAATGTGGGTGGAACCAAAGTTGATACCAACCAATATTCTGGGGAGTTCCGTTTAGCATCGAAACCCTTTAATTGGCTGGATAATCAGGGTGGTTTGTTCTTGATGCATGTCGATACTAGTTCTCTTTCAAGAACTTTATATGGACAGGATGCAGGGGCATTCTATGCGAGCAATGCGCAATATCAAACGCTTAACACCGCAGCAAATAGATCTTATCTAGTCTCATCGCTCAATAACGTTTATTCAACGACCTTAACTACACCCAAAACAGACAGTGTTGCCTTATTTGATCAGGTCAATATTCATTTTACCGAGAAAGCTAACTTAACCTTAGGTGTTCGAGAAACCTATGAAGAAAAAAGCAGTGATATTACTAAGCTAGCCACCAATGCTGATAATTCTAGTTTGCAATCAACGGGAAATGCGACTGCTGATGCGATTCGTGTAGCTCAGATTCAAACCAATATCGGCACTACCCCTAGATCTACTATAGGCGAATGGTCAACCGCATGGTTAGCAAATCCTAGCTATAAAATAAATGATAATTTGATGGTTTACACCTCGGTATCGGGTGGGCAAAAATCTAGTCCGGTTGAGTTCAATACATCCAATGGATCATTTATAAAAATTAAACCTGAAAAATCTTTGGATACCGAGTTGGGTGCAAAAAGCTTGTTCTTGGATAAAAAATTAATGGTGAATACCAATTTATTCTTCACTCATGTTCAGGATTATCAAGCAACCACCAGTGTGATTGACCCTACCACTGCAACAGGTTATCGATCCCAACTTGGTAATATTCCAGGTATTGAAGCGATGGGCTTAGAGCTAGATTCAGCTTATTACCCTACTTCTTATTTATCCTTTAATGCCGGTGGTAGTTATAACCACGCTGTGTATTCAGATTGGAGTACTGCGACCTGCGCAGTGGAAGTTACTACTCAAACTGTTTGTAACAATACTGGTAAACAAGTTGTAGGTGCCCCTGAATTGACGGGTATTTTTGGCTTCGATATACATAAACCCATTAATTATGGTTTAACCGCTCATGGTTGGGCAAACACGGTGGTGCGTTCTGGGCAAAATCTTGATGCTTTATTGTCTGTTTATGGCAAGCAGGATGCCTATCAGGTTACTGATCTAGGTATTGGCTTAATGACCGGCAAAAAGACCAAGTATGAAGTTAATTTGGTGAGCAACAATATTTTTGATACTAAATACACCACGAGTATTAATCCATACAGTACTACAAGCGCCGTTGGTTATGACGGATTGGGGGCTCGTCGTTATGTGGGTTTAGTGCTGCGTGCTAATTTTTAATTATTAATTGATGAAAAGCAGTGTCGTTGTTTTGCTCTCGTTTACCGCGCCGAGCACCGCAGGTTTTTGTTGGGATCAGCCCGAACCAGAGGCAAAATCGAGGAGCACAGGAAGAAGCTGCAATCGAGCCGCCCTCGGGTGCGATTACCCTATTAATAAATGTCGCGATAGCGAGTTCATTATTTGTTTTTTTAAACCGCTTAATGGCTACGGAACATGATTAATTAATTTACTTAACTTAGCGAAAATACATAAAACTTAAACTTTAAATTTGGAGATATACCGTGCAAAAAAGCACCTTTCTTAAAAAACTAAGCTACCTAACAGGTACGCTATTATTAGCCAGTCTTGCACATGCAGAAAATACTGTCACACCCGATATTATAGGTGTTGTTGCTAAAGATACACCGATTGAACTGATTAAACAGGGCTTTGATGGCACAGAAGGCCCGATTGGTTTGCCTAACGGTAATTTGTTATTTACCGAAACTAAAGCCAATCGCATTGTACAAATAACTCCCAATGGCAAAGTCTCTAGCTATTTAGAGAACAGCAATGGTTCTAATGGCTTAGCCTTAGGCAAGCATGGCGAATTATTTTCTGTACAACAATTAAAACCTAGAGTGGGCATTATTTATCCTGCTGGCAAAAAAAAGACCCTAGTCGAAAACTATGATGGTCAAGAATTTCAACGCCTCAATGATTTAGTGTTGGATAAAAAAGGCGGTATTTACTTTACTGACATAGGTTCACGTAAAACGCCTGAAAACCCTAATCCTCCAGCCTCAACGCCAGGACTTTATTATGTAAGCCCCGCAGGTGTTTTAGAACAGCTTGCTAAAGACATTGAACGCCCTAATGGCGTGCAATTAAGCCGTGATGAAAAAACCTTGTATGTTGCTAATACCGCGGGTGAATATTTGCTTGCTTATGATGTTGCTGCAGATGGTTCTATCAGTGGAAAACGTAATTTTGCTAAATTGGCAGGTTTTGCATTGTCAGAACCCGGCAAAGATCCATCTAGCGGTGCGGATGGTATTGCCATTGATGATGCAGGTAGAGTTTATGTGGCTACTAGCGCAGGTGTAGAGGTGTTTAGTGAAACAGGTCTAACCTTGGGTGCTATCCCCTTACCTAAAAAACCACAAAATTTGGCTTTTGCTGGCAAAGATAAGAAAACCCTATATGTCGTTGGACGCGGTGATGCTTATAAAATCATTGTATTAACTGCTGGTTTTAAAGGTCGCGCAAAATAAAAGTAACTTCAATAATTTTCGAGCTTCAAATAGCTCGTAGATTTACATTTCATGGCTACTAACTAAAGACGTTACAGTAAAAGCTTAAGCCTTGCGCCGTGTCCCGTCTTGAAGTGATAGCCTATTTCATCAATAGTAAAAAAGGGAGGCATCATGTCACGTAAAACTGCCAAAGACTTCGATCCAAAAGTACTAAATTTATTTGATCAATATGTACATGGTCAACTTTCTCGGCGTGGTTTTTTAAAATCTGCCGCTGCCTTTACAGCAGCGGGTGTTACTGCCGAAGGTTTACTTGAAGCGTTGAGTCCTAAATTTGCTCAAGCACAACAAATCAACGCTGATGATCCACGTATCGATGCTCGCTATGTGGAATATCCATCGCCCCATGGCTATGGAAGAATTCGTGGCTATTTGGTTCAACCTAAAAACATTACCAAAAAATTACCCGTGGTGTTAGTTATTCATGAAAATCGTGGACTGAATCCGCACATTGAGGATATTGCTAGACGTATCGCCTTGGATGATTTTATTGCCTTCGCACCTGATGCGTTGTTTCCTTTAGGAGGCTATCCTAATGATGAAGACAAAGCCCGCGAGTTATTCAAGCAACTCGATCAAAATAAATCCCGTGCTGATTTTATAGCCGCTGTTAGTGCCTTGCGTATATTGAAAGATGCTAATGGTAAAGTGGGCGCGGTGGGTTTTTGCTATGGTGGCGGTATCGTTAATTATCTCGCGACACAATTACCTGATTTAGCAGCCGCAGTGCCTTTTTATGGTTCTCAGCCCTCAGCGGAAGATACTAAAAAAATCAAAGCACCTTTATTAATACATTATGCAGGTGCAGATGAACGCATTAATGCAGGCTGGCCTGCTTATGAAGATTCCTTGAAAGCCGCTGGCGTCCGTTATGAAGCCTTTATTTATGAAGGTGTACAGCATGGTTTTAACAACGACACTACACCACGCTTCGATGCAGCCGCTGCAAGTTTGGCATGGCAACGCACTATCCGTTTTTTTAATGACAATTTGCGTACCTAAAGGAAACCAACATGTTTATTCGTAAAGAAATCATCCTGCTATCGGTATTGGTGGTCTTAAGTTCAAGCAGCGTATTTGCCGCAGAAGTCGTTGCTAAACCGGATCCAACTAAAACCCCACCTGTACCTGCAGCACATGGCCCTACCTTGGAGTCGTCTATAGATGCAGCGCGTGCGGCAATTGAAACCTGCTTAGATAAAGATCAAAAAGGCGCTGCGGTTAGTGTAGTTGATGCAGCGGGTGTGCTTAAAGTGTTATTGGCTGCTGATGGCACTTCAGAAAGAGGGGTATTGTCTAGCACTAACAAAGCAGTCACATCACTACATTTCAAAACAGCGACTAGTGAGTTATTTAAACAAAAAGATACCGATAAAGCATTGGCGGCAAAATTGGCTGAAAACTCTAATTTCAACGCCAGACCCGGTGGCATTTTATTAAAAGACGGCGATGAAGTTATTGGGGCTATCGGTGTAGGTGGCGCGAAGATAGATGAAGAATGCGCCTTAGCGGGCATAGATAAAATTAAAGCTCGCGAAAAATAAAAGCACTTACTTGTTGTATTGCCCAAAGTTAAGTGAATTTAGCAGTTGTAGGTCGAAATAAGGCTTTGCTAGCGTAAGCGAGTAAAGCGTTTCCGGCATAGGCACTGCTCCTGTGCTGGAAACGCCACTACGCGCTAAGCTAGTCTGGTTTTATTCCGGCCTACAAATGCTTAATTGTGGGCAATGACAACGAGTGACGAAATAGGCGAATCCAGCGCTCCATTTGGAAAAGCTGGGAGTTGATAATTAGGGTTTATGTAAAAACGCTCATGAATAATTATGAATTTTAAATACTTTATTAACAGTCTCGTAAGCATTGTCGACCTTAAAATTAATTAGCTATGACTATGAAAACACTACAGCTACTTTTTATAGCCCTATTAATGGGATCAATGAGCTTTAATGCCCAAGCGACTGATTCTTTTGCCGCTACCGATCAAGTTAAAGTGCAGCTTATTGCTTCTGTTGATGGCGTGCATTCAGGCGAAGAAATTCTGGTCGGCTTGCAGCAACTCATTATTCCTGATTGGCATACTTACTGGAAAAACTCGGGTGATTCAGGTTTGCCGACTACGATTAGCTATGACTTACCCAAAGGCTCTAGTGTTAGTGATATTTTGTGGCCGGTACCTGAACATATCACTTTAGGGCCGGTGACTAATTATGGCTATAGCCATGAAGTTGTTTTACTGTCTAAACTTAAAATACCCGCTGATGTGGTAGTTGATAGCTCATTTGCGCTTAAAGCCAAAGTAAAGTGGCTAGTATGCAAAGAAGAATGCATTCCTCAAGAAGCTGAATTGCAACTAGATTTACCCGTGTTATCAACAGGTGTAAAAGGTGGTCATGGTAGTCCGCTGATTGCAAACGCGCTTGCTGCTTTGCCCTTAGAAAGCCCTTGGCCATTTAGACTTCAAGCCCAAGGTGAACATCTGTACTTAAATGTACAAGGTTTGGCGAAAAGTAAGGCCTTTATCAATAAAATTCTATTTTATCCCGATGCGTGGGGCAAGGTCGTACACAACGATGAACAAATTCTAAGCGTTGCTGGCGATAGCCTGCAATTGCAACTCAAAATAGGTGACGAACCATTAAGGCAAGGTGAGGTGCTTAGTGGTGTTTTGGCGGTCACAGAAGAAACCAACAATGGCTTAATAACACGCGGTTACAGTGTTGGCGTGCCACTCACTCCTGCACCAGTTACTGAATCAAAAGACACGGGTGTCGATTTGTTATTAGGGACAGCCTTAGTATTAGCCTTATTGGGTGGCTTAATATTGAACTTGATGCCCTGCGTATTTCCTGTACTGTCGATTAAAGCCTTGTCTTTAATTCAACAGGCTGACAATGACCCTTTAGAAACTAGGTTACATGGCTGGGCTTATACCGGAGGTATACAACTCAGCTTCTTATTATTGGGTGTGTTGTTGATTGTTTTAAAATCAGGCGGGGCTGAAATTGGTTGGGGTTTTCAATTTCAATCACCTTTGTTTGTGTTACTGGTCGCTTATTTATTGTTTGCAGTCGGCTTGAGTTTGTCGGGGGTATTCACTATTGGCGGCTCGATAGTTGGGGTCGGTTCTAATTTAGCTAGGCGTTCGGGTTATACCGGCAGTTTCTTTACAGGAGTATTAGCGAGTATTGTTGCAACACCTTGCACAGCACCCTTCATGGGCGCGGCACTGGGCTTTGCGCTTACCCAACCGCCGTTGATACAAATGGCTGTGTTTCAGAGTTTAGGTTTGGGTTTAGCGTTGCCGTATTTATTCCTTAGTCATTGGCCCTCTCTACAGCAACGCTTACCTAAACCTGGCATTTGGATGGAGCGCTTAAAGCAAGGCTTTGCTTTTCCTATGTATGCCGCAAGCGTATGGCTAGTTTGGGTGTTAGCACAACAAGCTGGGACTAACGCCATAGCGTTTGCTTTGGCCGGTATGGTGGCGATTGCTTTTGCCGCTTGGCTTTATGAAATCACTAAACTATCAGCCACAAAAACACGTTTTAGAGGCGCAAGTGTAGCGACTTTGGCTTTGTTTGCGGCGCTATTCGGAAGTATTTATGCCATTAATAGTTTGGCTGCAAATGTTCAAACAGGCGGTGTGCTTAGTCATGACCAGAATTGGGAACCTTATAGCTCCTCTCGTCTTAAAGAATTACGCGCTGCGGGTAAACCTGTATTTATCAATTTTACGGCGGCTTGGTGTATCAGTTGTCTAGTCAACGAAAAAGTGGCTTTAAGTCAGAAAGCGGTGATCGATTCCTTTAAACATGAGGGTATTACCTATTTAAAAGGCGATTGGACTAATCGAGATGTTGAAATAACTCGAGTTCTTGCTGATTTTGATCGTAGCGGTGTGCCGCTCTATTTATTCTATCCAGCAGGGACAGCAGAAAAACCTATTATTTTGCCGCAAATATTAACGCCGGAATTAGTGACACGAGTAGTGACGATTAATTAGGCGTTTGCTTTTCTTGGCCAATAAAGGAGTGTTTATGTTGTAGCAGAATCAGCTCGTCATTTTTATATTCACGGCTATGCCATCTTATTTTTTTAGCTTTTATTAGGATTTATCATGTCAAAAAAACAATTTCCAAGCTTTCTCTTAACTAGTTTGATGCTTATGTTTGTGGCCTTTAGTGTGCAAGCTGAACCGGTCATCAATAAACCTGCGCCATTATTTTCAGCACCAACTGCTGATGGTAAAACGGTTAATCTAGCCGATTTTCATGGCAAAACGGTTATTCTCGAATGGACTAATAATGAGTGCCCCTTCGTTAAAAAACATTATGAAACAGGCAATATTCCTAATCTTCAAAAACAAGCTGCTGCACAAGATGTTGTTTGGTTACAAATTATTTCTTCTGCACCAGGCAAGCAAGGTTTTGTTGATGGAGCAACCGCTAAAAAGTTAAACGAAGAGCGCGGTGCAACACCGACTAATACTCTATTTGACCCTGAAGGCACGATAGGCAGATTGTATATAGCGACTAATACTCCACAATTTTTTATCATCAATCCAGAAGGTATTTTATTGTACAAAGGTGCCGTAGATAGCATTCCCTCAGCTGATAAAGCTGATATCGCTAAAGCAGAAAACTACATCAGCGCGGCTTTAAGTGAATTAGCGGCTGGCAAAGCAATCAGCAAAAACACGACTAAACCTTACGGTTGCACAGTCAAATACGCAAGTTAAGATCGCCAAATAATCTGTAGAGACTTAATCATGGCTATAAAACCAAAAACGTTAATACAGGTGATGGTGTGGGACTTGCCCTTGAGAATTTATCATTGGTTGTTGGTGGTAGGCGTATTGGGCGCCTACATCACAGCTGAACTGGGCGGATCTTTGATTGATTGGCATGGTTATTTTGGTGTACTGGTGTTGGGCTTACTGATATTTCGTTTGATTTGGGGGTTTGTCGGAACAGCTCATGCGCGATTTATAAATTTTTTGCCCAGCCCTGCGCGGCTGCAATCTTATCTGAAGGGTCAATGGCAAGGTGTAGGCCATAGTCCCCTGGGAGGCTTGGCTGTCTTTGCCATTTTGGGCGCAGTGCTTTTTGTCGCGGGTAGCGGCTTGTTTGCTAATGATGATATTGCTTTTCAAGGAAGTTGGGCTCATCTGATTGATAAAGCGCGTAGTGACAAGATTAGTGCATGGCATAGTTTGAGTTTTGATGGATTGACTGTATTGATAGCACTGCATCTTGCTGCTATCGGCTATTACCTTTGGACTAAACATCAAAATCTTGTGTTGCCTATGCTGACCGGTAAAAAGCTGCTTGCCGAGCTACCTTCCCAAACTTTGGACAATTATTTAAAGCGATTTTTAGTCGTTTTAGCGGTGANCATAGTATTGACCTGGAGTTTATACCGTGGACTGCCAGATTATTTTTCTCATGCACCAAGTAAACCACCCGTCACAACCTCCACTTTATAATTTAAACACGATACTTTAAGACTATGAAAACTAGATATTTACTTGCTTTAGCACTATCAACAATAACCGTAACAACTGTCCTAGCCGGCCCGATTGAAGATCAAATCAAAGCCCGTCAATCTGCTTATGAATTTATGGGCTGGAATGCCAAAAAGATTAAAGCCCAGGTGGTTGATCATCCTGAAACTTATAACAAAGAAGACATAATAGCCGCAGCCAACGCATTAGCAGCAGCGGCTAATTCTGGCTTAGGTGAGCTTTATGGTGAAGGTACCGATAAAGGAACAGGCTGGCAAATATCACACCTTAAACCTGAGTATTTTAATGAGCAAGATAAGGCAAAAGAATTTGATTTAAATCTACGTAAAGAAGCGACCAAATTAGCAGATATTGCGGCAAGTGGAGATATTGATGCCATAAAAGCGCAGTTTGGTGAAGTCGGTAAAGCCTGTAAAAGTTGCCATGATAGTTTTCGCATTCGTGACAAATAAATGTTGATCATTCATCAAAACACCCTGAAAAATCAAAGTTAATAAACCATTTTTGTGGATAGCTGCCTAACGGCACACCTTATAACCTCCGAATCATTTAAGTCTTCGGAGGTTTATTTGTAGTGTCCAACGGCGAATTATGATTGTAAACGCCTTAAAAAAACCTTTGCTCCCAAAAAACGTCCAGTCTCGAGGCGGTCTACTGCATCATCACTTTAGTTATAACCGGTCAGTTAAGGAATGGGTGTCGAATTTAATTTGGGAACCCGTTTTACTTGTTAAGCTATTTTATCGTTCTTATTTGGAGCCTCACTGCCCACAGTTATGCTCTTGCAGCCGGAATAAGACCATGCTAGCGCAGCGCTTGGTGGCGTTTCCGGCACAGAAGCCCTGCCTATGCCGGAAACGCTTTACTCGCTTGCGCTCGTAAAGCCTTATTCCGGCCTACCATAAGCGTCAATACTCCTTAATTGTGGGCAGTGACGCTCCGCGTGGGAATGATATACTACTAAAATGTCCCACCTTAAGTTGATAGTCATAAAATACTAATCACTTATTACCGAAGATGATATGAATAGACTCTACAACATGGCTACTTTTAATGAGCCACTTAGTCCCAAAATTCAACGCTTACAAAAAGCAGGTCTAGTCATATTCACCTGTGCATTAATGCTGAGCCATTCAAGAATTACATCGGCCGCAGATACCCAAGGCAATGCAGAAAATAAACCAACTGAACAAATCACTCAAACAAGAACTTTAACTAAAAAGCATAAGAAAAAAAAGCGATTGCTATAACTGGTACTAAGCCTGTAGCCATTAAAATAGAAGATAGCCTAAAAGCTCTGCAGGCAGCTAACCCAAAAAGTGCTGCACCAAACAAGACCCCAGTAAAGGCCGCTAAAGAACAAACGGTAGCGCTCAAAGAAGTGGTCGTTACTTCGGGACGCGCCAAAAATCTTATAGGCATTACAGGTTCGGCCTCTCAGGGCGAAATCAGCCAAGAGCAGTTTGAGTACCGCGCACTATCACGTAACGGTGAATTAGTCGAAGTGGTACCAGGGGCTGTAGCCACCCAACACAGTGGTTCTGGCAAAGCCAACCAATATTTTTTGCGGGGCTTTAATCTTGACCATGGCACAGACTTTACGACTTACGTCGATGGCATTCCTATGAACATGCCTACTCATGCTCATGGACAGGGTTATATGGACATCAACAGCGTCATTCCCGAACTGGTAAAAAATATCGAATACGGTAAAGGTCCCTATTATGCTGAGGTAGGGGACTTTTCATCTGCTGGGTATGCAAAAATGTTTTCAATGGACAAATTACCCGAAGGCATCGCCAAGTTTACGGGTGGTGAATTCGGTTATTACCGAGGTTTACTGGCTAATTATACTAAAATCGGTAACGGCAATTTACTTTATGCGGGTGAATTCAATGCCTATAACGGTGTTTGGCTGCAACCGGAAGGTTCTAAAAAATTTAATGGTATGCTGCGCTATAGCCTTGATCAAGGTAACTGGGGATTGTCTCTCAATGGCAAAGGTTATAATAATAGTTGGACAGCAACTAATCAGATTCCACAGGCTTCAATTGATAATCATACGCTTGGATTATATGGCACTATGGATCCTAGTGATGGAGGACAAACTAATCGTTATAGTTTCTCGACCCATTTATGGAACAAGGCTGATAAATGGAAAAATGATGCCAATATCTATGTGCTTTATACCGACTTAGATTTATTTTCCAATAATACTGGCTATACTGACATAGCTAATTTTCCAGGAGGCGACCAGCTACATCAGTTTGAAAATCGGGTTCAGACCGGTGGCAATATTGAACATACCCGCTACAATAAGCTGTTTGGTTTTGTTATGGATAACTCTATCGGTGTTCAGCTACGCCATGATGAAATCATGCAATTAGGTCTAGATCATACCGTTAACAGGCAATATGTTAGTACCGTCAGTCATAATAAGGTCAGTGAAACCAGCGCTGGTATTTATCTGAAAAATCAAACTTTTTGGCAGGAAAAATTACGTAGCATAGCTGGCTTACGAACTGATTTTATTAATAACGACGTCACGGCACTCGATACAGCGACTCATGATACCAGTGTCAATTCAGCAAATTCAGGCAACGCACAAAAAGCACTTGTTAGTCCAAAGCTTAGTTTAATCTTTGGGCCTTGGCTCAAAACCGAATATTTTATTAATGGCGGTTTTGGTTATCACTCCAATGATGCACGAGGCACTACGCTGCAAATAGATCCAAGCTCAGGCTCTGCATTGGATAAATCTGCCGCTAGAATNTCGCCTATGGCAAGTTCGCATGGCGCAGAAATCGGTTTTCGTAGCAATTATNTTAAAGGCTTAAATAGCACTATAGCCTTATGGTGGTTAGAGAGTAGTCAGGAACTAGTCTTTGCTGGCGATAATGGTACAACAGAAGTAAAAGGAAAATCCCAGCGTTATGGTGTTGAATGGGCTAATTATTACAAGCCTACCGATTGGTTGACGTTAGATGCCGACTTTGCCTTTACCCATTCTCGTTATGATGCGAACCCTGAGGGTGAAACCAATAGCTATATCCCCAATTCTGCAGGCAGGGTTATCTCTACAGGCGCTACAGTAGTGGCACCTAATGGTCTATTTGGCAGTGTGCGTATGCGTCATTTTGGTAGCATGCCATTGGATCCATCGGGTAGCTATTGGGCGGGAAACACAAGTATTGTTAACTTAGGTGCTGGTTATAAACAAAAACGATACAAGCTAGAGCTCGACCTATTTAATGTTTTCGACTCAAGTTCAAACGATATTGCCTATGCTTATGATTATGCCTACCCCAATGGCGCGTCCGCACAAACTGGGCTTTTGAAACATCCGGTCGAGCCAAGAATGCTAAGAGGGACTATAACCGTTAATTTTTGAGGCAATAGTTACAAGCGGTATCTTTAGTTAAATTTAGATCGCTAAAAAACACCACGTCATAATTTAAGTTTATTTGACTCCTCTCGAATATGGCAAATTGATAGGTATAGCTATACACAAGTTTCCTATCAGGCTAGGAGCTATAGAAAATATCGTAGGGGCGTATTGCATACGGCCATTTATCGCGAAAGTTAATGAGAGGTAAACCAAGGGCGGATAAGCTTTTGTTCGGGTAAAGTTGAGCGATTGACCAGCGCCCCATTGGCATAAGTGAGTGGTTCAGGAGTTTTAAAAGTCAGTCCATTGACATTTTCACTACCATTAGGCTGGAATTGAAGATTCAATAAAGGCGAAGAACCTCTTTTTTTAGATCCGATACCTCCGAGTCATCCGCAGCATAGACAGGCATGACTGTTGCGAGTGACATTGTGAGGGCAGCGATAGATAATCTTTTTTGTTTCATGATTAAATTTCTTTATGTTTGTGTTAGAGAAGTCTGGTCATGTTAGGTGCTAGCTAATAGAGTTGAATCCTAAATAAAACTGACAGAGGTTTTATGAGCGCCTCATTAGGTATTATGCTTGTCTATTAAGGTATTATGTTTGTCTATTAAGGTTTTATGCTAAGCCGTCAAGTGTGGTAACGCTTAATCAAGTTATTAACACTTACAGTTAAGGTATTAATCTAGGCAATAGAGGTGCTATCTTTGTTAGCGCAGGTTTGGCGATTGCTAAAACCTTTCAAGCCATTCTCATAACCTATAGACAAAGTCCTAATACCTTCCAAGGTTGTTTTAAAACCTAAAGAAAATGTTTTAATAAATGCGTTGGTTAACACAGTTGCATGATTTATTCTATCAGGTAAACAATTATGTTAGTTCAGCAAGCGACTGTTATATTAATTGTTGCAAAAGTTTTTGCACTTTCCTCGTACTGGGTTATTACCCCATAGGCGCCAACTTAAGGATTACAGCTTAACAAGGGACAAAACGCTTGCCTAGGTCGGATTACGCTATCGCTAACTTGACTACACCTGAATTGCCTTTTTGCATACGTTCTTTTGTAATCACCAACCAACAATTTTGAAGGCTAGATAAATGGGCGTATTCAATACGCCCCTACAACTGTAGGCCGGAATAAGACTTTTCAAGCGATAGCGAGAAAAGC
>TBL_comb47_HYPODRAFT_10001562_pt1 | contig 29601 bp, 39 predicted proteins | sample TroBogypolimnion_40_FD_10682 | JGI IMG/M metagenome (IMG submission 10682) | reverse complement strand
CAAAACTCTTATACTACAGTTAATGCTAATAGTGCAAACTGGCAAAACTCTTATACTACAGTTAATGCTAATAGTGCAAACTGGCAAACAGTATCTAATAAATTGGCATTATCAGGAGGAAATCTTACAGGTGTCTTATCATCCAATTCTAATGCAACATTTGTAAATATATCTGCCACTAATTATACCGGGGTCACCCCTACAATGGTTGGATTGGGAAATGTTAATAATATCTCTGATATTAATAAACCAGTATCAAATGCCCAACAACTTGCATTAAATCTAAAATTAGATACTGCGGTATTCAATTCCTTGTCAACTAACTGGCAGAATACATATAACACAGTTAATATTAATAATGCCAACTGGACAAGTGCTTCCTCTACTGTTAACGCACTATCTGCAAACTGGCAAAACTCTTATACTACAGTTAATGCTAATAGTGCAAACTGGCAAAACTCTTATACTACAGTTAATGCTAATAGTGCAAACTGGCAAACAGTATCTAATAAATTGGCATTATCAGGAGGAAATATCACAGGGCAATTATCATCCAATTCCAATGCTATATTTGTTGGATTGTCCACTTCTGGCAAAATGACTTCCTCAGGTCAAGGGGTATTAAGTGCATTAGGAGCAAATGATATAATAACTAGGGATGCAATGAATTTGTATCGGGTTAGTGGGCCTTATGTTAATAGACATGATATATTTGTGCCTAATATGACTGGTGCTAATGGTGGCGGGGGAAGTTATGGGGCAAGAGCACCAGGATTTGAAATTTGGACCAGTTCATCTATAGGTAGTTATTCATCCATAGGAACGGGGGCATGGTATACATTAGGGGCATTAAATTCACCATTTAAAACTTGTGATTGGACTAGAACTATCTTTATGGATACTATTTTAAATCCAGTGGCAACTGGAGATGCCACTGGAACTAGATTATTTTGCGGGTTGGGCCGACCGCTCAATGCCTCTCAGTATGCCACTTTGCAATATGGCGGGATTGGGTTCTTGATAAATCCAATTAACACAACTACATATAATATTAGATTAATGACGGGGACAGGTCAATTTGCCAACCACGCTATTACGGGGGCAACAAACACCTCTCCTATATCCTGCACTTGTTCTAATCATGGTTATGTTACAGGAAATTATGTGGATATTATCGGTGTCGGGGGAAACACTGCCACTAATAATATATGGATTATTACTAAGTTAGATAATAATACATTTAGTCTCAATTCCTCTACAGGAAACGGGGCATACACTTCTGGGGGATATGTTAATCAAACATCTCCAGTATTATCCACAGGCACGTTAGGAAACATGATCAGAGTAATGATTAAAGCATCTGGGGGAACCGCATACCTATATCTTAACGATCTACTTACTGGTAGTCTATCAGGATGTCCAACCATTGCAGAAACAGCATCGGTTATAACTCTTGGTATGGACAATTTATCTTCTACTGGGTCTATAGATACTGTAATAAATTCGATAACTATACAATCAATATAATTTTATGACACTGGACCAAATTCAAAATGATATACAATATCAGTTATTTACAATCTCAAAGTTGAGACTCCGTAGAAAATTGAGAGAACTGGGGGCAGAAGAATTATTAAATTCTATGCTTAATAGCGATCCCAAGATTTTGAATGACTGGAATGATGCACAATTTTTAACTAGTGTAGATGATTTATTGGTGTCGGCTATTCCATTATTTGTTCAAGCCACAGGAATGTCAGAGGAAGATTTAATGAATATGTTATGGGAGTGTAGAGAATAATATGGGACTTGGCCTAAAAAAGAATAATAAGTTTTATCAAGGATTTTTTAAACCTAATAATAGAGAGAAGTATATTGGAAAAGAATTGCCAATATATCGTTCTGGATTAGAATTAAAGTTTTTTAAATTCTTAGATAATAATGAAAAGGTATTAAGGTGGTCTTCAGAACCCTTTGCAATTCCTTATTTCGATACTGTGGAAAAAAGATCGAGAAAATACTATATCGATAATTTTGTGGAAATCCAAGAAGGAACAATAGTTAAGAAATATCTAGTAGAAATAAAACCACATAAACAAACCATTGAGCCAAAGGCCACTAAAGGTAAAAAAAAGAGTTCTCTGCTTTATGAACAATTAATGTGGATCAATAATTCTAATGATAAATGGCCAGCCGCAAGAAAATTTGCAAAAGAACATGATATGGAGTTTATTATTATAACTGATAAGGATTTAGGTTGATTTATCAATAATATAACTAAATATACTTATGAGTTTACTTAAATTGGATGATCCAAATTTCAAAGAATACCCTGGAATTTACATTATAAAAAATCTAATAACTGGAAAAGAATATATTGGAGAGAGTCTAAATATAAAGCGAAGGATGGCAGTTCATAAAAACGCAAAATCAAATCAGCTAATACACCGATCAATTTTAAAAAATGGAATAGATTCTTTCCAAGTGTATTGTGAGTATTTTCCCGCCTCGACCAAAGAACAATTACAATCCATGGAAGAGGATATGATAGCCATGTATGATACTATAACACCAAATGGTTATAATATTTGTATTAATGGGTGGAGAAATAAATGCTTATTGTATCTAAAAAAACCTAAAACGGCTCAACATAAATTGAATATTTCCAATGGCAAACGAGGAAAGCCATTGTCTGAAGAGCATAAAGCCTCATTATCGATCTCCCATACCGGAAAAATATTTTCGGAACAACACAAGTTAAATATGTCAAAGAGTGCTAAGGGGAAAACATTTTCGGAACCAACTATAGAAAAATTAAGACATAATTATCCTAATAAAAAATCGGTAATCCAAATGACTATGGAGGGAGAAATAATAAAGGAATATTTTTTCATAAGAGAAGCAGAAAGAATGACGGGAGTTAGTAATACCAAGATAACCGAAGTCTGTAAAGGCAAAAGACGTAAGGCAGGCAACTATAAATGGAGATATAACTAAATATTTATATGGCACTAAAATTAAAATTAATGTATAATGATCCCGATCATTTTGATGAGTTGGAAGTTATAGAAGAACAATCAACTCTCGGAACGGGAAGTTCCCTTTATGTTAAAGGACCATATTTAGGATCGGAACTTAATAAAAATGGTCGAGAATATCCAGAACATGAATTAGATAGAGAAATTGGGCGATATTTAAATGAAATGGTTCGTACTAAAAGAGCTATGGGCGAACTCAATCACTCTAGCACGGCGGAAGTTAATCCTGAAAGAGCGTGTCATTTAGTTACTGAGCTAGTTAAAAATGGTAAAGCTTGGATAGGAAAATCTAAGATTTTATCCGGGGAAGGAATGACTTGTGGAAATATAGTAAAGGGACTCATCAATAACGGAGTAGCCTTGGGTATGAGTACCAGAAGTTTGGGATCGTTGCGTGAAGCGAGTGGCCATAAGATTGTAGAAAATATGTATTTGGTTGCTATTGATTGTGTAGCTGATCCAAGTTATCCAACAGCATTTGTAGATGGTATATTAGAATCAAAATCTTGGAATGTTGTAGGGGAAGGAAAATATGAAGAATTATATGAGGATTTTGAAAAGAAAATCTCCAAATTGCCCAAACATGACGTAGATAAGTTCTTAAGAGAGCAAATTGTGCGTTTTATTAACAGTTTATCTTAAATAAGAATATGCCACTCAAAAAAGGAAAATCTAAAAAAGTCATTTCCCAGAATATTGCAACAGAAGTAAAAGCGGGAAAACCTCAGAAGCAAGCAGTTGCTATTGCGTTCTCAAAGGCTGGAAAATCTAAAAAGAAAACTCCTTCTAAAAATGAAGAAGATGAGCAATCTATGACCAAACAATTCAAAGAAAAGGGAAAGGCAGAATTTAAAGGGCCAGTAGTCAAGGATCGCAAAAAGTTCGCTCCTAAAACTAAGGTAGAACCTGCTAAAAAAGGCAAAGGTTCTTATAATAGAAAAGATAAGTTTATGGAGAATACTGCCATTGAAAATTTTATAGAAGCCATTTTAGCAAAAAACTATAGCGATGCGAATAAATATATTAAGCAAGCGGTAGAAGCTAAAATTCAATGTAAAATTGAAGAAGAAATTTCAACCCCTCTATTCCAATAATATGAAGAACAATCTTAAAAATCTATTCACTGAAGAAATCCAAAAGGTATTAACTGAGGAAACTTTAACTGCTATCGAGGAAGCATTCAAAGCCAAAGTTGAACTGGGAGTAGAGGCCGCATTACTTGAACAGGATGAGATGTATGCTCAAAAGCTACAACTTTTAGTTGATACTCTTGATAAGGATCGAGCTAAGAAAATGTTGAAAGTTGTGGAGGCAGTCGATAAAAATAATGCATCCAAGCTTGTAAATATCGTTAAGCTTTACACCAGAAATATTAACAAATCTGCCAAGGCTTTTAAAAAGACTTTAACTGAAGCCATTAGTAACTTTTTAGATGAAGAATATTTGGCTACGGTTTTTGATCAAAAAGAATTTGCTCAAGCGGTCAAAAATAAGACTGCTTATGCTGTACTGGAAAATATGAGAAAGGTTCTTGCCGTTGATTCCGCTTTAATGAATGAATCGATTCAAGATGCAGTAGTTGATGGAAAAACTCAATTGACTAAACTTCAAAAGGAAAATTCCGAACTAAAGAAACAATTCAAAGCACTTTACGAGGCGAATAAACAAACCGAAGTTGCAATGTTCCTTGAAACTAAAACTTCAAAACTTCCAGAAGCTAAAAAGAACTTCCTCCGCAAAGCTCTTGGAGATAAATCTCTACAATTTATTCAAGAAAACTTTGACTACACTCTTCGTCTCTTTGAAAAACAAGAGACTTCCAAACTGAAAACTCTAAAAGAAGAAGCTCTTCAAAATAGAGAAACCAAGCCTGATGTTGTTCCAATTCAAAAAGTTGTAGAAGAATCAGTAAATAATAATGAACTTCAAAACGAATACCTCTCTGTCCTTTCCAAAGGCAAGGGTATGAAGTAAGAATCTCACCAAGAACTATGAAGCTCGCAAGGGCTTGAATCAAATATAGAAAGAAAATATATCATATGAAAATTCCTCAAAATATTGACCCTAAAGATGTCAACCAAGTTGTTGCTAAGTGGAAAAATGTTCTAGACTACACATCGAAAGATGTTCGTGAGATCCAGAATGAACACGATTATCGTAACACTGCCATCCTTATGGAAAATCAAGAGAGATGGTGTATCCAAGAAGCCGGAAATAGTTCTGGTGGTATCTTTGGCGCAACTACTGCTGCTGGTTCAGGCCCGCAGGCTATGGCAGTTGGTGACAATTATGCTGCTAATGATTCCCGTCTTCCTAAGATCTTGATCCCTATGATTCGTAGAACTTTCCCTGAACTTATCTCTAACGAGATTTGTGGTGTGCAACCTATGGGGGGACCTGTTGGACTAGCTTTCGCTTTGCGTTATGCTTATCAATCAGATTTCCTCTCAGATACAGACATGATTGGTAAAACTGGTAACTCCGGTGGTACTAATCCTGGTCTTGGCTATACTGGTAATACTGGATTACCTAATTCTAATGAACTCGGATATCAATTACTTGATACTCGTTTCACTGGTATTAGCTCTGGTGCTCTATCCGGTAATGCTTCTGGTTGGCTTTTCGCAGATCAAGATCGTGGGGTAGCTCAACTTCTAGAAAATTATGAGAATACCGGAAGGATTCCTCAGATTGAAATGAAGTTCGAGAAGACCTCAGTAGAGGCAGGAACCCGTAGATTAGCAACTCGCTGGTCCATTGAACTAGAGCAAGACATCAAGAATATGCAAAACATAGACATTGATGGCGAACTCACAAATGCAATGAGCTACGAGCTACAAGCAGAGATCGACCGTGAGGTTGTTATGCGTATGCTACAGTCTGCGTTCAATGCTGGTTATGGGGCTGGATTCTCCTTCTGGAGTCCTGTTAGTGCAGATGGTCGCTGGACCGCTGAACGTAACTTGACCTTCTACCAAAAACTTATTATCGAGGCTGGCCGTATGGCTGCGAGAAATCGCAGAGGTGCTGCTAACTTCCTGATTGCCACACCTCGCGTGTGCTCCATTCTGGAAATGCTACCCGACTTTAAGATTTATGAAATCAATGGCACAGTTTCGACTGCTGGTGTTGGTATCAGCAAAGTAGGAACCGTGGGAGGCCGCTTTACGGTCTATCGTGATACAAGAACTGAAGTTCAGAATACTACCTACTATGCAAATAATCAATACACCCCCGCTCGCGTGGACCCAATTGAATATTGCCTAATGGGTTATAAAGGTTCTGAATACTATGATACTGGTATCATTTACTGTCCATATATCCCGATCATGGTGCAACGTGCCATTGATCCTATCAACTTCACTCCTAGAGTGGGTCTGATGACGAGATATGGTATTGTAAATAATATCTTTGGTGCTAATCTTTATTATCATCTAATTATCGTAAAAGGTCTTGGGGTTGCCTTTACCCCTGGTTCTGTTAGTGTATATCTCTAACAGCTTCTAAGTAACGCAGTTACAACAAATCGAAAAAATGGGAGTGCCGAAGACCTCCCATTTTTTACGCCCTAAAATAAATGGTTGACATCTTTGGTGCATGTGGTAAATAAGTATATGACCGATAAGCAAATCAAAGAAAAAATACAGACCATGGCAGACGAGAAGTATAAAGGTTCCTATAGACATCTTAGACCAAAACTACTTAAACAGTTAATAACTAAAGAAGGAGTAGATCGAATATATAAAAAAATAGATTCTTCTTTACATACTCCATACTCATTGGCGACATTTTGTTTTATGAATGATATTTTAGAACCTCCTAAATGTCCCTGTGGAAACAATACAAGATTTAACACTACAACTAAACAATTTTTACAATATTGTTCTAATAAATGTAAATGGGATAATAATAGTAAAATTCAAGAAGCAAAACAAAACACTTGTCTGAAAAAGTATGGTTCCAAAAATGTTCTTGCCAGCGAATATGGGAAAGCCAAAATATTAGAGACTAATATGCAAAAATATGGAGTTGCGAACTATACACAAACTGAAGAGTATAAACAAAGTGTGGAGGGGCGAACTTCATCACCTGAAACTATTGAAAAAATTAAACGATCTCATAGAACACTCTTTTACGATTCACTGTCAACCAGACATCCAAACTTTATACCTTTATTTTCTTTAGAGGATTATATAGGAGTTAAAGGATATATAGAATACAAATGGATATGTAAAACTTGTAAAAATGAGTTTATGTCTTCAATTGATAATGGAAGTTCTCCCGTATGTCCAACTTGTACGCCAGTAGGAACAAAACATGAACTGGTTATTCGCAATTTCTTAGATTCTAAAGGAATTCAATATGAATACAATTATCGAAAAATATTACCATCTAAAAAAGAAATTGATGTATATATACCTTCTTTAAAATTAGGAATAGAAATATGTGGACTGTGGTGGCATTCCACTGTCGTTCCGTCTTATGGAAAATTGGATCATCTTGCTAAACATATTGAATGTGAACAAGAAGGAATTAGATTAATAACTATATTTGACGATGAATTTTACCAAAAGAAAAAAATAGTATTAAAACGAATAGCCTCAAATATTGGGGCAGTAAAACGAAAAATATTTGCTCGTAAATGTAAAATTGTCGAGATTTCTCCTAATATATGCAAATCATTCTTAAACAAGTATCATATTCAAGGATATATTGGCGGAAAATATAGATATGGATTAACTTATAGAAATAAATTAGTAGCGTTAATGACTTTTAATAAGGGTAGAATGGCTACAGGAAATACTAGTAAAGAGGATATATATGAATTAGGAAGGTATTGCACGATAGCAAACTTTTCTATAGTTGGAGGAGCGGGAAAGTTATTTCAACATTTTATAAAAACTGTCAATCCCAAGGAAATATTTTCATATTGCGATAAAAGATGGAATACTGGAAAAGTATATGGTCAAATAGGAATGAAATTTGTAAAGGATACCCCCATAAATTATTACTATACAAAAGATTTCAAATCCAAATTGCATAGGGTTCGATTTCAAAAGTCAAAATTAACTAATTTTCCATCTTACGATAATGCCTTGACAGAGGAGGAAATAATGAAAAAAGAAAAATATTTTCGTATTTATGACTGTGGATCAAAGCTTTATATTTGGAATTGTGGGCCAATTCGCTAAATACTAATATGGCATACATATTCAATACCACTCTTCTTTCTGCTATACTTTGTGGAAATCCTCCGCCCACAAACACATCGCTATCTGCAAATGGAATAACTTTAACTTCGTTGGGTTCTGCTTATAAAGGAGTATCCTTTCAATCTACCAGTGCATTACTTTTGACCTCAACGCAAGTCACTATCGATAACACTGTGCTACAAGTAGATTGGTCATATGCAGGATCAACATTTGCTCTGGTAAATCTTCCAGTCAATAATGTTCAATTTTATTCCATATTTCCGATTTCTAATTATGCTACTTTATCTGCAAGTGCAACTTTAACTCTCGCCACTTCATCTCTATCGACCTCAACTGATGTATTTGATCCTGAAAGGCGCAGAAAGTGGCTCTATGGTTACGTTTAATTTTTATGGTGTTGTTTCATATTCAAAAAATCCTAAGATTCATTTCTTAGGATTTTTTGTTGACTATTTTCCAACAGGGTTAAATACTATGAGAAATGTTCATCAGAGGATCAGGATCGGGCCAAGAGTATAAAAGAGTAGATACTTCTCTTTATAGAGGAATCGTGGTCAAGAATAATGATCCACTACGACTTGATAGAGTTAAGGTATTTGTTCCCGAATTAACCAATCAATCATATGATGACTGGTTTGAAAAATTTGAAAATTTTAATATTCGAGGAATAGGAACAAATTGTAATCCCAAAACAGATTCCGAAAGAAAAACCAATGGAGATTGGGAAGATTCCAAACTATTTGAAGAAGTCTGTAAAATAATTCCATGGGCAGAACCATGTCACCCCATTATAGGAGAAACGGGGACATTTAGATATTTCAAAGATGGTGAAATTTCCACAATATCAGATTGTAATTATGAAGAGGGATTTCAGACTAATGACACTGATCCCCCAACAATTCAGTCGGGATCATTCTCGCCAGCATATCTTTACGAAAATATAGAAACTACATTGGGAGATGCATTTTCTCAACCATTGCAAAATTTTTCAGTTAAGTGTAATCCATATGCCTTCTCTTATAGATCTTCAAAATTTGTGAATAAATCAAAAGGAATATTTGGCATTCCCGAAGTCGGAAGTAATGTTTGGATTATGCATTATGAAGGAGATTTAAACTTTCCAGTTTATTTTGGAACGTATACTTCCCAAAGACAAACTTTACTAATTCATGAGGCCGATAATGAAAATGAAATAGGCCCATCATATCCATCAGAGTTTGAAAATTAATTATGGCAATTTATAAAAATAGAAGTATTATAAATCAACGAGGGGGATCGTTGGTAATTGAGAATTCAACAGAACGAGAAAAAATTAAACTTTCACAACGATCAGGGTCTAATATAAATCTTACAAATGTTGTAAATTCAGAATTGGCCACTAACAACAAACAAGTCAATGTAGTTCACGATTCTTTTGAGACTGTTGGAAATGACAAAACAGAATTTATTGGCAAAACTCATACTTTAAGAACTGGTGAAAATTCCTATCAATTGAAAGGATTTGTTGAACAGGCACAATTGGACGCTATGGAATTGTGGAAAGAAACTTACTTTCCTGTCGCCAAGATAAATGCAGACTTTAAAATTAATAGAGGAGGATTTGGTTATCCAAATGGAAACGATACTCCTTTAGAAGGAACCAGGGATAATAACCCTGTAATTGGAAGTAATACTTATACCGTGGAAAATACTTTTCATGGCTATACTGGTGTTCCAATTATTAAAAAAGATCACGATGAAGTAGTAGCTTATGCTAGAGTTCCAGATAGAGGACATACATTGGCGGCACAAAAAAGAAGTATAACTGAATCCGATATCAACCAAGCTGCAGGGCCATCAGGATCAAATGCTCCTGGTGTTTTGGAATTTGGGGCGTCTAAAAGTGCGGCCACCGAGAATGGCAATTGGACTCCCAATTCTACCGCCCAACAAATAAATGACGAAATTTTAAATATTCAAGACACTTTAACTCCCATTGAACAAAATATGGGTCATGGGGGGGATGAAACAATTTTTGTAAAAAGAAACAAATTTGAACAAGTAGGTGCATCTTTTAATGATTATCCATCAGTACGTATTGATGAACAAGGAAGAAGTCAACCATTTGAAATGTTGGTATCCGAAACGGGAACATTCAAAAATCACGACTATATTCCTCATATTGAGGAAGTAGATAATAGTTCTAATTTTCCTGGTGGCAATGATGATAAGGTGGTGGGAAATAGATATTCCAGAACTGTGGGATCTGGAGGCATAAGTCTAAAGTCCACAGGAACTACTGAAATGGGCGGAACAATCCTCAAAGGAGGATATAAGGAAATCAAACTCAATGCCTCTCACGGTATCATGATAGGCTCGGAAGCATCGCTGGAATTGCAATCTCTGAGAACAATTACTCTCCGCACCAATAGACAAGTTTATGTTGAAAGTGCATTAGGAGTTAAAGGAAATCTTATTGTTGGAGGAGGAATCTCAGTTGAAGGAGAACTATATTGTCAGCATATTACTGCTCCTTTGGAAGTCCATGAAACTGAAGATACTATTTTATTCGGTAAATTTCCTACAGATGAAGATCGTCAATTAGTTATTGGGGAATGTAATATTGGTGATAGATGGTATCCAGTATATGCCCTCAAAAAAGATAATCTAATATTGAACTATGCCCATAGTCATCATCATAATGGAATACCAATGAGGCTCACAACAGCAAATAAAGATGTTAGAAACTTCGCATCCAAGGAAAATATAAATGTTCATAACAATGTTTCGCAAGCTCTACCTCAAAACCATGAAAGGAAAGAGGCAGTTAGCACTTCCTCATAGTATTACATCTACAAACCCATAAGCTAAACATTCTTCCGCATTAAGCCAAATATCTCTTTTCAAAAGATCGTCAAGCTTCTTCATAGGAATCTTAGTGGTTTTCTTATAAAAATCTTTTAAGATCTTCATAAGATTGGTGCAGTTGAAAATTTCATCTTCCATTTCGGAAAATTTGCCATAAACTCCAGATGATAGCTGATGAATTAACATGTGACTATATGCTCCAATAAATCTTTTCTTTCCGATTACTCCTAATAGGGTTCCTGCTGATGCTACTGATCCATCAATATAAGTGTGGACTTCCGATTTTAATGATCTAATCATATCCACGGCAGCAAATGCGGAAAAAATACTCCCCCCATAAGTACTCAAGTGTAAATGAATAATTGGAGTGAAACTATCTCCTCCTAGGATATTTCTAGTATTTTGAAGTTTTAGATCTGTTTCCAGTAGAGTTTTATTAAGATCTAAAATTGAAGATTCTTCAATATCTCCATAAAAGAATATCTTATTTTCCACCACTCGGATATTCCCTGATCCCATTTGCATAAACTCGGGAGAACTAGAATTTATGATAATAGGTTGTAGGGGAGAATTATTTAGGGATTCTTCTTCACACATTGTTTTTGTATTTTTATAGTTCCAATTCATAAAATTATATTAGTTCGCAACTACCTCCTGAGCAAGCCGCGCTTCCCATAGTGTCGGCATGAATGTATGTTTCCTGCTCCTCCACTATTTCTGTCCAATCTAGTTCCACATATTCTCTTTTAAGATCACACCAGGTTTTCCATAAAGAAACGTGTTTCATGCAATATGTAGCGCGCTTTACATCATTGTCAAAGTACCTAGCGGCGAATTGATTGACCCTGCGAACCCAATCTACTTTAAAGAAACAATTATCATATGTTTCTCTTTCCAGAAAATATGTTGCAAGTTCCTTATTTGTTTTCTTGGTAGGATATTCCGGAGGAGAAATTGTTAACTCTATATCCTCCCCATGCCCCAAAACAGTATCACACGCTCTCCATAAATTTTCATCGAAGGCGTGTAATCCGTCCACGATCAGTCCTGATGCGAATATAGATGCGTCGCCATATTCCCTCACTAATTCGGTTGGAGACAGCACAGTGGCAAAGGGGGCTTGCGCATAGTCCAAGTCTCCCGATGCTGCTAAAAGTGAAATTCCGGCAAACCATTGTTGGTTATCAAAAATAAAATTTTCCACTTCTTCCCACTCATCTGGTCTTACTGTAATCGTATTGGAAACATTATGACTTACTTTAGGATTCACACAACGATCTGCAACTTTCCCATAAGCTACCCAATTTTTTTGAGTTAATTTTACTTTTTCTAAAAGTTCTACTGCTTTAAGCTGATTTTTCACAATTGCGCCCACTGGAACCTCACATAAAAATGAAATTACCTTATCCGTCTTATTAGTGGACCATACGGAATCTTCTACTGCTGCCGGATTAATTCTCTCAGTCTCTTGAAGACAAAATTCAGTTTTATTTGCTTGCACTCTTCTGATATATCTTTTGGCATGATGTGGATGAATACCGGAAGCGGTTCCAAGTACGCAAGATGTAGAACCCGCAGGTTTAACACAAGTTGCACGGGCGGCAGGTTTAATTCCAATCATTTTAGCTACCTTAGCATTGACCTCTAAAATATATTTTGCCGTATCCTGTTGAAATTCCTCATTAAAAATGACATCTGGATTATCCATCATTCCTGTAATTGAACATCCTAATAATGCCTCTTCTTCAAAAATTTCTTGGGTTTCCTTGGAAAGATATTTAAAATTTGTATATCCTGCCTGTAAGGTTCCGATAATAGCAGATGCTTCACATGCTTTAAGGAAGTTTTCCTTGGAAGTACAATACTTTCCATTAATTTCTGTAAGATTGCATCCTTGAAATCCACTTCTACCATCTCTAGTTTTAGGATACATGCCAATCTCCACGCAGGGATTATACCCAATATCCAGATCATCTAGCCATACAAAGGCAGGTTCTCCGAATTCTTTGGTTGATTGCATTATTTTGCGAAATAATTCTCTTGAAGTAAATCCTTTCAGTAAAGCGGCACTGTTATTGCTTCTGCCCCGTTGAGGATTTTTAATGAACCAATCTCCGATTTTAGCATTGAGCATTTCGTCATCTTCAGGAGAAAATAAGCATAGAGTAGCACTTCTACGAACCCCTCCCGACAACACAGCATCAGAAATATGCATTAAAATATCATAGCAATCAATAGGTCTAAGTTTACCAGCAAATTCCCCATTTAAGAAATATAAAGATGCCATACGATTTTCGATGACTTCTTTTATTTTTCCCAATGAGTTTTTAAGTCCTTCTGGACCAGGTGCTTTAAATTGTCCTGCAATTAATGTCCCTTCGGGTCTAATAAGGCCGAAATCGAAATCTATTTGCCAACCAGAAAATTCTTCAAATTCGTTAGGATTTATAAAATAACTATTCAATAGTACTCCCACCGCATCCGACCATCCTTCAATTGAATCTTCTATTACAAACTTTTTACTATTACTGGTTTTGGGGACAATTCGTTTTAGTTGTTTTATGTGATGTTTTTGAATAGAAAACCCTACACCGCCCCCACAAAGTAAGGCATACATAGATTCCTGAAAAACTCTGTTCCTATCTACATGAGTAAACAGACAATTGTAAACTTTTAATTCATGTTTGAAAATTGGTTCTCCTGCAAATTGTAAAGTTCGTTGGGCGGCAAGAACTCTTTTTTTATTTTGCATTGATTGTGCAAAACTTATCAATTCATCTAATTTTGGATTTTCCGAAATTTGATTAGCATACTTTTTTCTATGCATATCAAACACTCTCCCTACTGCCTCCTCCCACGTTTCTCTTCTCTTTTTTTGTTTGTCGTATCTCGCATAACGAGAATAATAAGTGTAATCTGATAAGGCTTTAATACTCATAAATTATTTGTAAAATGTCAGTTGGACAGACTCCATTAAACCACGAAATCTGAAAAAGTCAATCTCTTGTGCTGGATTATTTATCCTGAAAACAGTGGCATCAATAGACATTCTAAAATGTCCCCATACGCTAAATAAGCCATTTTGATTAAATACTTTTATGTGGATTGATGATCTTGGAAAATTATATAATGAAAGTTTAAGGTTGGATAATCCGGCCCCTCCTTCCATCGGGTCTATCCATTATAGACCCGTAGAAACCACATACAGTAAGCCTTATAAGGGATCTTTCAATAAAGGAACTGATGATTATAATCCAATGACTACTCCTACTTATAATGGAACTCAACAGGAAGAATCTGAAGATCCAGTAAGTAAAATTTTAAATGTTGTAAATAGGCTAATAGATAGATTGGATAGATCTAATAATCAAGATGTGGTGGCCTTGAATGTTCTGGGAACTTTAAAAACATATATAGAAACTTTATGAATTACAAATCAGATATTGAAAAATTATATAAGAATATTTATTCTGAAAATAATAACGAAAAAATAAAACCTAGTATAAAGGATTATACTACTCTTATATATGAGACAGTGGAGGAGACAGTGGAGGAAAAAGTAGAAGTTTTAGAAGAAAAACCTTCGGGCCATGGAGATGTATCTAAAGTTGTGGATATGATTAAACACGCTCTCAGATCGGGAACAGTGAAGAGTGTCGATTCGACTACTCAGGGGTGGTTACTTAAATCAGCCAAGGACAATTCCCAATGCTTGATTCATCGAGGAGAAAAAAGTTTACACTATTTACGAAGATATTTGCAAAAATTAGATGCACTATAGGACACGGGAGATGTTTTGCTCGACGATCAAAGATATCATATACAAAGAGTTCAATATGAATGCTCATATATCTATCAGGTTTAAGGATCGTATAACCTCTACCAGAACATTAAAAGTATGTGGAAAACAAATGTTTAGATTTTTAGAATGGATGTATAAGGATTCAAATATTCACTTACATAGAAAATATTTAAAATATTTGTCAGAGATAGAAAAATTACCAAATTGGCCAATTTTAAATAAAGTCAATCAGCATCGATAATTCCCCTTGTCTTGGCCAAAAATCGTGTTAAGTTTGGTCGTTATGAATTCAAAATCACCACTTATGACCCAATGACATTTAAACTAAATGAAACTAACTGAAAATCAAAAATCTAAATTTACGAAAGCGGCAAAAATCCTTGCCGAATCTGAAAAAGAATGTCGCCAATTTTATCATGTGGAATTTGGAGATTCTGATCGTAAGAAACAACAAATTGAAAAATTATTAGAATTAGTAAAACAAAATGAACAGGATAACAATAGAAACTGAAGTCGATCCAATTAATTTTGGTTATAACAAATATATATTTAAAAAAGATGGTGTCGAATTTGCTAAATGTAGCCAAGATCTTTTAAGAGATATTTTAGCTTGTACGGACTTCTCCGAAGAAGAAACATTGGCCGAATGGAAATATGTGTTAAAGTATGAACTCAAGGATATATCCTTAGAAGACGAATTAGAAGAAGTTTTTAGAGAATTTTATGATAGTAAACATTAAATTATTAGACGAAAAGGCAAAATTACCAAAAAGATCTATTGATACAGATGCATGTTACGATGTAGTGGCAGTATCAAAAAAGGATCATGGTAATGGAGTATTTGAATATGGTTGGGGATTTTCAATGGAACTTCCTCCAAATACTCAAATGGATGCTAGAGCAAGATCATCCATTTATAAGACTGGCTTGATTCTTAGTAATTGTATTGGAACTATTGATGAAGGTTACAGAGGAGAGGGAAAAGCATTTTTCTATCATGTACTTAAAGATCTTCCTCCTTATGAAATTGGTGATAGAATTGTACAGATTCAATTGAGAACTAGAGAAGATGTAGAATTTGTAGAAGCTAAAGAATTATCCGACAGTGATAGAGGAGAAGGGGGATTTGGACATACTGATTTAAGATTCTATAGCCCAAGTTACAGGAATGATAAATATTATTTTTATAAATAATATCATGAAGAAAATAGATATAGAAAATATTGTCAATCTTTTAAATGAAAAATATGAAGGAGAATGGGAAATTCATATTGTCGAAGGTTCTCTTCCAGAAGGAACCCATAAAGCATTTCAATCGGGATATAAACTTAGAATTGGGGACCAGGAAGCTAAAGTAGAGGAAGGCATCAGAGGAATTAATTTTCCATTTATAGCCAGAGTTGAAGGAGATAAAGTTTTTTTGAAATATGTATAAATAAAGATATCAAAGTCTTTTATCTCGGTAGATATGAGAAATGATAAACAATCAAAAGAAAATAATATTATGAATAAACTAGAAGTAGAATTGGGTAAATGGGTAGTGGATGTTGAAACAGGGGTTAAGAAACTAGTAGTGGGTGTTACCCATTGGTTTGATGGCACTTTTCATGTTCATGTTAAGGCAGATGTCCCTGTTGAAGTTGTAACCGATCCAACTAAGTTGGAAGTAACTGAAGCTCCTGTAGGAGTAGCCGTTGCATCGGTAACTGCTCCAGTGGTTTAAGTAGATCACAACACACAGGTAGCACAATGGCAGTGCGTTTGATTGTTAATCAAGGGGTTTCAAGTTCGAGTCTTGATCTGTGATCCATTTTTCGGGAATTATTATAATGGTAGAATGGGAAGTTTGGATCAAATCTCGGTAGTTTGACTAAATAATAATATGGACTGGATTGAAGCATTTAATAATTCCAATAGTAAAAGTGACGTATGTAGAGCTATGAATTTACCAATCAATGGAACTGGAATTAGGAAAGTTTCTAATATGATGTTGAAATTAAATCTAGATGATACTATTTTTGATATCGGTTATTCTAAACGAAAGTATCCAAATATATCGAAAATATGTCCAATTTGTGGTAATCAATTCAAAACTAAATTAGGACACCCCAAAGAAACGATCACTTGTTCTTCATCATGTTCCAATACATATTTTAGAACGGGTGTAAATCATGGATCATGGACAGGAAAGTCGTACAAAATTATATGTTTTAATCGTCATGAACGAAAGTGTATAATTTGTGGGGAAGTTAATATGGTAGCAGTACATCATTATAATGAAAATCATGATGATAATTCAGAAGAAAATTTAATACCTATGTGCCCAACTCATCATCATTACATGCATAGCAAATATAAAAATCTTATAATAGATAAAGTTGAAGATTATAGAAATAAATGGATAGACTTAAATAACAACTAGTCTTGTCAGAATGGTTATGAGCCGGTTTCCAAACCGGAATATCTGTGTTCGATCCCATCATTCCCGACCATTTTAAAGTATGAAATTTAGTAGAATTAAATATTTTCATATTACTGATTTTGGATATCCAGACATTTCATTCGGAATCCATATTTGCCTTAAAGGACGAATAGATATTCATATCCTAAAGTATATGATAAGCATTGGTAATGTGCCAATGTATGCAGATAAGAAAGGAGAATTTGCGGTTTCAAATTCCTATCATTCTACAAAAATAGGAAGTCTTCGATCAGGAATTCCTTAATTAAAACCAGAATATAATACTCTATATGCAATGAAAATCCAAAAGAATATAGATTCTATAGTTTAAAAAATGATAGTAATTACCAAGTAACTTTAAGTTCTTTTAACAAAGGTACTATTCCTATTTGAGAAGAGACAGCAGTAGAAGACCAAACGTGATCTCTTATGTATTTTCCAGGTTTTTCTATATTCGTACCCGCATACAAATACGGTGAAGGGATGCCGTGTGCTCTAGATCCCCATCCATTGTAACCTTCCATCGCATTCAGAGAAGCATTTAAATCTTTCCAGTTTACTTTATCCATATGATCATATTGGAGAGCGTCAATGGCACTATACTCGAAGGTAAATGGGGGATTGCCTGTCTTAGGTCTTCCCTTGGGTTCTTCCCAAGTTCTTTTGGTCAGAGAATCTCCATTATGAAGATGCTCATCAAAACGGAGGCCGCATTCCATGTTATGTAAACATGCTATGATTTCCCATTTTACTCCGGTGGATTTTTCCAGTCCTTGATAGCGATCTTTATTTCTCTCAATCTTTTTACAAATCCATCTGACTTCGCTTTGCTTTTCAACTCTGGTAGTTGCTTCGTTCCATCTTTGTTCTTGTAAAGATTTTGGAGAAGTAGATACAGAGGATTTAGGGATTGAACTTAAACCCGCCATGGATAATATTAATCCTAGAAAAAAGATTTTCATTATACTCCAATTGAAAATACTATGGCAGCAGCTACCAGCCCAATAAAAATTATTTTCATAAAATAGTCCAGTCGTTCTTTCGGTGTGAGTGCATTAGACCAAGTACTCATAAATTCTGTTCGGTCAAATTCTCCTAAACTCTGCGAAAATGTTAAATGTGTTATGTAACCACAACCCAATAATGCAACCGCTGCAAATTTTCCAATAGCAAAAACGAAGTTTTTCAAATCATGAAGATCAAAATTTAAACTATTTCCGACGCTTGTAATTATTTGAGTTATAGATAAAATAGCAGTAATCCAGAAAAGGGTTGATAAAATATCTCTCCCATTAATTGAAATAGAGGCCCATAGAGTTTTTAATGTTTTCATATACCACTATTTAGTCTAATGGAGTTAGTTTATTTTCTCTATTTTTTCTTCTGGTTTCTATTCCTTTTTGAATAGATTCTTTAGACATTATTCGGCCAGTAGATGCTGCCGACATTCTTTTTCTGGTTTCCTCGGATCGTTTTAGTCCTCTCCCTCCCTCCGAAATTTTCTTTTTGTGTTCTTCGGTATGAATTCTTCCCCTATTCATGTTTCCGATTTTTGTTTTTGTTTTTTCTGTATGCGGTTTTCCTATTCTCCCTTTAGTAGTGTTTGATATGTTACGTTTATGTTCTTCCGACAAGACTTTTCCCTTGTTAGATTCTGATACTTTTCTTTTAGTTTCTTCTGATCGAGGAATCCCCAATTTGGATTTAGATATCTTCAATTTTGACTCTTCTGACCAAACTCTACGAGAACTTGCCAATGCTAATTTTTTCTTAGTTTCCTCGGTGCAGATAAATCCGGTATGATTTACCCCTTTAGGGCATAGATTATACCCATTAGACCCAATACTATTAAATCTTTTTATAAGTTGTTCTTCCAACTCTATTAAGTCGTCCTTACTAAAATTTGGAAGGTATTCTACATAAACTTCAAAATTATCGATACCATATTTTATAATGGCTTTGTGGATTACTTGTTTTGTTCCTATGGAATGATAATACATCCTATGTTTAATATTGACAGTCTCTCCGACATAATATTTTCCATTACATATATTTTTTAGTATATAAACCCCGGCACATTTTTCGAACTTATCCGTAAGTTTCATATATTCGTATTTAGTATTATAATTTTATTTAACTTGTGAAACCTGCCACAAATCACTACAATTTTTAGCTAAAAATGCATAGGGCATTGTAAAGTACCCAGCCATTCCCCAGTCAGCCCCCCAAGAATTTCTACAAATAATAACTTGTTTAGAATCATCATATCCCACCATAGCCACACAATGTCCACCTAGAACTTGCTCCCCTTTCTTGGGCATGGGCATAATTCCCGTAGTTGCCACCGCATCTGATTCAAAGCTGGCATATACTGTGAACCCAAAAACAATAGGAAACAATTCGGCCAGAGATGCCTTAATAGTAGGAAGATCATTCAATACTGATTTATAGGTAATACTTGTATGTAACTTGGCAGCAGTATAATATTTTGTAGGCGGGGCTTTTGTAAACTTGGTAATATCATAAGGCCACAAAATCTCACTTGCAGTTCCCGTAGAGGCGATTACTTTTATACCATCTCTAATATTTGCTCCCGCGTCACTTTTAATTGTTCCTTCTAGCTTTCTCTCATCATAATAAATTGCAAGCCTGGATGGAAGAAATGAAACTTCATTTTGTTTCAACTGATCAAATTCATGAATAAATGCTATTCCATTTCCGGTGCAACTACCTAGCTGTCCCTGGTCATAAACCGGGGGACATTTTGGGCGAAGATCAACCAATGTCGGAAGAGTTTGTAAAGTTTCTGTCTTAGGCTCATATAAAAAATCTCGTTGGTCCGATAATTGCGGGGACCATCCATATATTCTACCTTTGGTTTGTTTGCTCATATATTCGTATTTAGTCTTAAATTCTGAATTTTGTGGCCGGAAAGTAAATCATTAAAACATTCTTTACTACTGTCCATAATAAAAATATACCAACTGCCCACCAGATAGCATGTTTATAAACTAAAGCAGTGGCGGCAATTTCCTTTTCCTTTGTTAATGATTTATCCATTTCTTGAACTTCCTTATTTTTAGTGTTCAGATTTTTAGAAAGAAAATCATCTTGAGTTCTCAATTGATCGGCCTCATTCTCTTTATTAATAACCTTTTCCTGTGCATCCGCTAAAGAATCCCCCATAATCTTAAGATTTTTATCTTGTTCATCTTTCATCTTAACCAGATCAGAATTTTCATTTTCTAAAAATAGATTTCTAGTTTTAACTTTTTGTAATTCTTTTACCAAATTATCTGCATCTTCCCCGAGAACCAATTGTTTCAATGCAATTTTTAAATCAATTGCCTTGGCTATTTCCAAGGATTGATCAATATCCGAATCCTGATCTTTTAAGGTAGTAGTTTGTTCTTGTAATTTACCACTAACTTTTTCATTGGTATTAACGCCATCCTGTACTTCTTTTGAAATCTTTGTAATAGAGGGCAACACACTCTCAACCTTTGCAGGGGGAGTTGGAATGGCCACTGGGGGGGTAGGAGTATGAACACACCCCAGTAATACCACTGCGGCCAGTATCAGAACAGATTTAATTTTCATATCAAGGTTATTTACCTTTACCATCTTTAATCTCTTTTAAGTGGTCATTTAAACTATTTTCTATTCGCTGTAATGATTCTTTAATAGAGGTAGAATTTTCCTCAAGTCTCATAACTCTTCGATCTAATGCCAATCTATCTGCATCGATTAAAGATTTATTATTGTTCCAATCAGTACTGGTAAACCTATTTGAACTAGTGGCGGCATTAGATACTTCCAATGCCTGTACTTTATTTTCAATGGTGTTAATTTTTTCCCATGCTTCCTTTAGAAACCAAGAAGATAACATGATTACAACAGACATAACAAGTCCTCCAATTCTAACCACCCAAGAACTTTCCACATTTTTATCTTCTAAATCTGTTTGAAGAATAGTGTTTTTTTGTAATGTGGTATTATGAGTGGTCATACTATTATTTAACTAATAGTCGTTAGTTAAAATAGTGCGACAAATACCTAGGAAATGTAAATTCTTGACAAAATCCATCTCTATGATATAAATAGCCTAATGCGAATTATCTACCTAATAATTATGATATGGATTGCTCTTATTTCAGGGGTAATCGCCAACGATTCCTTTCCAATCCAAGAAGGAAAGGCGTCTTGGTATTCTATAAAATGTAACCATGGCACTAGAACTGCCAGTGGAATACCTCTAAAAAATGATGGAATGACAGTGGCTCATAAAACTTTGCCAATGGGAACTAAGGTAAAAGTTACCAATTTACTCAATGGTAAAAGTCAAATATGTAAAGTGACTGACTCTGGCCCCTGGATAAAAGGCAGAATTTTAGATGTTACTATCGGGGTAGCTAAGAAGTTAGATTTTGTAAATAGAGGTATAACTAGAATAAAACTCGAAGTAATTGACTAATTTGATTGTAATTATTACGTTTTCTAGTTAAATAAGAGAGCTATGGTAAAACGAATTAATTCAAATAGTGTAAAGCTATGTTGCAATGGAAAAGGTTGCCCTGTTATGAAAGACCTGGGTAATGGCACAGTGGAGATCACTGATGATGATGGCAGAATAGTGGTTATGAAAAAAGAAGAAGCTCAACTATTATCTGATGGAGTTAAAACTTTAAATAGAGAACAACTTATTCTTGGTTGATATTTTTCATGTTTTCGCGATGATAGGATTGTGCTTCATAATAAAATATGGAAGCATATTAAATTTCATACGAAAGCCGCTAATTAAATATAAATTTTTTAAGGAACTATTATCATGCACACTTTGTCTAGGTTTTCACATAGGTTTTTGGGCGGCACTAGCCTCTGGCATATATTCTCCTACACCTGTCTTATTATCAGCCTGTTTTTACACTTGTGTATGTTGGATAAGTGATCACTTTATTATGACATGTCAGACTTATATATATGGAAGAGACTAAATACTAATATGTCATTCTCTCACGATATTAGAAATATGGCTTCTCTTATGGAAGAAGGTTGGTTTGGAAACAAAACTCCTGATCCATATAAAGAGAAAAATCGTCTTCTGGATAAACTAAAAGTGGAAACTGAACAATATTTATCCAAAGATGTCCTGCACGGATCAGATAAATTTAAAGTCTATGTATCATATGCACCTACCGGATTAGCCAAAAAAATAACTCCAGGTAGCCATACTGCCAAATTATCAATTCACGGGGAGGGAAGAGAATTAAGCATTCTCAAACTATACGGAGATGGTTCATGGAGGATTTTTATAAATAATGATAATCTCCCCGAAGCAGAAGGAGAAGAAACTAACCCAGAGGAAATTTCAAATGCGTGGCATAGGAGTCTTCTTAAAAATTTCAATTACTAATTTAATGAAATCCTTTAAAATATTTTTAGAATCTTTTGTAAGTTCAGATATCGACATGAACAGGGCATATGAAATTTTTAATGCCGAATATCTGAAAAGCACTGGAAAATCTTGGGCCAAGGACAAGTTCTTATCGAGAGCACAGAACTGGGTGTTCTATGGAGATTCCAATGGATTCATAACAGTTCGGGCGCAAAACAGTGGATTCGTTAAATTAGTGGGGGCGGCTGGATCAGACAAATCCAAATATAAAGGATTTAAGGAACTGGCCGCAAAACATCTTCCAGTATGGGGGATGGTAGATGATAAGATATTCGCACTTCTACAAAAGATGGGATATAGAGGCCCAAATATTATTGAGAAGATGCTTTTTAAAAAAATGATGACTCCAGAAAGAATGAAAAGTGTTCTTGGAGGAGCAACAATAGATAAGGTGGAAGGAAACAAAGTCACTCTTACTTATCCTGATATTGGAACAGTAGTGAAGTATTTTATAGCTTCCCCCGAGTATTGGAAGAAGATAAGAGGAAATGTTATTTAAATTTTAACATCTTCTGTATATTCTTTGTTCACATAGTCCTCAAGTTCTTTGATTGACATAGTTCCTTTGTCTATTACTTGCCCATAATTTTCAGATTTAGTAGAAATGATTTCATATGAGTAACTATCATTAAGTTCGTCCACTTTGATTATTTTTAAATCCCAGTGGGCATATGGATGATTACAAATAAAATTATCACCAACCTCATATTTTGGATTGTAGCTATCAGATTTAGTAGGAATAATATTTTTAATATCTTTTATAGTATCTAGTTGGGAAGGCTTATCTTCAGAAGGACTTATAAGTTTATAATCCTTATCTAAAAATCCCTCTAATTCTTTATGCTCCATATTACCGCCCTGCTTGTCATTTTCGACTTTGGTATTGAAAATATCATATGAATAGGTATTAGGTAATACTTCAGTAATCTTAACATTATAGTCTGACTTCATTTGACTAGGTTCAAATTCATTTCCAACTTTATATTTTGGGGCATCTGATGACTCAACCTTTTCAAATCTGGTCGATCTGAATCCCGTAGTAAATCCCTTATCCCCTAAAATTCTAAGAAATATATTACCCGGCCCAAAAACATTTACACGTTGCACTTCATATTCTTTTCCCATAGTAATTACATTAGTATATCCAGAATCATCAATACACTTTACTTTATCTCCTATATTAAAGATTTCCTCTGGAGTTGCCCGTTTAAAATATGAAGCAGACATCCATCCAGAAATTTTTCCTGACGGATACTTTGCTTGTATATCTAAATTGGTCAATGACCTAAGATTGATATTTTTATAATCCGAAGGATCTGCCTTATCCAGGTACAGATCAAATATTTTTCTATTTATAGCCTCCGGAAGATCATTACTCGACAAATACTTTGTCATCTTATCAAATTTACCCCTATATGCATAGAACAATAATTTAAATGTCGTATCTTTTTTATATGCTTGTATTATATGCCTTGGAAGTTTTTTTTCATTTTTTAACATGTCATATATTTTACTAAGCAATTTAGTATTCTTGGATAATGACACATTGCCCCCTGCCCATTGTTCCTTGGTCGAGTAATCTTTAATCTTTCCTCCATTAGTTCGGTCTATTTTATCCAGTACTTCGATTTGTGCCTTCGTCCAAAATACGGCCTGGGTGGGTTCATTACTATGAATAGTTCCTGACCCCGTATCATCCACCATACCATCATAAAAATAAGATAAAATAACAGACCAAGTAGCGGAAGTGGTTAATTTATTTTTGTCGTTTAATCTTTCATTTGGGTCAAATCCTTTTTGTTTATATGCAATATATCTTGTAATTGTCCATAATTTTATAAAAGGAGTGTATCTGTATCGCCTATCCATTCCTGCTAGTATGGAATCTACGTTATATTTGGGATAAAGATCTTCTAGAGTATCTTTATCCTTTTCCCAATCCTCATCGGAATATGTGGAAGCTCTGCAAATATTATCGGAATCTCTGGGTTTGAAAATCCAAACAATAGGATTTTGTCCTGCAAAATCGATGTTATAAGAGTTCAAATTTTTCCAGTACGCCTGCACGGGATAACAATAAATTCCCGCAGGAGTGCCATACTGGGTTAAAGGATTAATTCCTATTTTATGACTGCTCTTATCAACTTCCTTGGTTCCTATACTAGGCCGCAAATCCGAAGGATAATACTTTGAAACATTGGATTGTCCCCTTGGCTCTACTTTATTGGTAAAGGTGACAAATACATTTGGATCATCTTTATATTTTTCAAGTGCGTTAAGAGGAGCAATATATCTTTCCGTCACTAGGTAGTGATCATGAAGTATTTCAAAGGACATATGAGTATTTAATCCAAATAGACCATTAGTACATCTAAAAGGAACTAAATAAGATAATAATAATCTATGAAAACCTTTCTACAATTCTTGATTGAAAGTGCTTTAAATGAAATTCCCAAGGATGTTTTGGGAATTTCCATAAGCACCAAACAACTTCCCCAATATCCTCCTTATGGTTTTTGGGTAGATCCCCATGGAAATTTTATTCCTGTGGTAGAAGAGACGGGACATTCAGATGTGGCAGAAACCATGATATTTAAAGCAAAACAATGGCTAAAGGAGAATGGAAAAGACTCTCATATTGGAGGTTATTCATATGATGTGATGTTTAAAGCGGGATGGATCAGGGTAATGTTAAGTGGATATACTAAAACTGTATTTTTTGAATTGATAAAAACCGCTCAACCGACGATGGCCCAACTGAAAACTTTACGAGAAATCAAAGATCATTATGAATTCGAATTTGTAAAGAGAGATACTTGATTTTTCAAAAAACCGTGATAATATAAGGATATGCTTGAATTTGCTTATGCTCCCTTGGTGACTGTGACTGAGATTAAAGAACAATCTAATATAGATGATTATATGCAGAATTTGTTATATAAGATGGTAGATGATCGACTTCTATATGAAATAGAACTCTATAATAGAACTCTAAAACAACAAGCCATAGTGAACAGAGAATCTACCTGTGAATACATTGGTATAGGACAATATGATAAAGGCCACTATTATTTGACCAAGGGAATCTGGTATCTATGAGAACTAAATATCCATATGACATTTCATGAATACTATACATTGAACGAGGGCAGACGATTCAGAGATTCCTCCAAAGTTACATTATTTGCCAACTATCCAATGTTTTCTGTTTATGTTCCTTCTATGGATGGAACAAGTTATCGTTCGGCAGTAGCTCTGAAACCGGAATTCGAGCGGGCATTCAGAGACGCCAAAACCGCAATTCAAAAAATAGGATTTTCGTCAATGCACACAAATGTCTTATTCTGTCCTCTGGAACAGACCATAGTTGGACGGGCGATGGGCAATCCCGAACATCCCCAAGGAAAAAGATCTTCCAAATATATGAAGATCAGTTCCGATTATTATCTTTCTTATCTACATCACTATAAGCTATTGGAAATGGATGAAGAACTGGAAACGATGTTAAAGGACTTGACAAAAACCATAGTACATGAATGGGCACATTTATGGATGTTTAATAATGGAACAAATTTCACACAGGCCATAAAAGATTATTATGAAGCTTTGACACAAAGTAACATAGATAAATTACCTCATCCTCATATATCCAAAGATGAAAAATCATACTTTGATTTGTTCACAAATCAAATGCAAACTCTATTCAGAATGTTTGTTAGTTCCAAAATAAAACCTCAACAAGCAATGAAAGAAGTATATACAAAATTACAATCTTATATGGTATCTGTTCTGGGAAAAAAGTATAGTACAATTGAACCCGATTTTGTACGGGACTTGTCCAGAACTGTCTATAATATAATTGCAAATTCAAATCAGGCGACGGAATTCGTAACTAATTTCCACAATGCATCCATAGACACCAAAGTTCGAAACGAAGTCAATAAACTGGCCCATCCGGTAATGCTAAAAAATAAAATCAATTTAAATGAATTAACGAAATTGGTGCAATGGACAAGATCCTATGGTCTAACCAATCATCATGAAACCTGGGCCACCGGAATCGATGACTTCGAAAAACTTCCTCCTTATCATAGACAGAGAATACTACAATTGATGCAAGTCAGGGGAGGAAGAGAAATGGGAAGTCGTCACTATTCCAAAAACATGGAAAAGATCTATAGTCAGGAAGCAGGATTCTAATAGTAGAATTGCTTCTCAGGAGAAAACTGAAAATCTGAAATATTGTAATGATTGCTAATAGCTTTAAGAGTCTTTAATTGGGGCATAGTAACCAGAGACTTTTTATATTGCTGACAGTAATTTCGTCCTTGTACACAAACCACCCGAATAAATCCATTATCATACATAAAATGAAAAGCATATCTCGGGGGGCATTAACTTCTGGATACATTGAATGTAAAACTTTAACTACATTCATTGCTGCTTTTTCATGACCTCTAATACCAACTGGCATAAAATTACCGTGTCTATCAATCCAAAACCCATAAGGAAGTTCTTCAGGAAGATTGGAAAGATTGCTTTGAAATCCAAATTTGGAAGGTGAAACCGTGCTAAGATCGGGAAAGGCATATTGAAAAGGTTCCAAAGATTGTTCAGAATTCTCAAAGTTTTCAAAAAACATACTGAAAGAGAGCATGAATATATCTAAGAGAATTGAGGAGCTATAGCAAAAAACGGAGTAAAAAAATATGAAAAATTTTTTATTGGGCCTTTTGAGATTTTTTACTATGAAAAATTTTTGAAAATTTTGGTACAACTATTGAAAAATTCTACTATGAAAAATGACAACTTTCTAGTATGAAAAATTTTTCCATGGCCCGTTATCGAGTTAAGTTATGTTTTTTCATTATCCGGTATAACGAACATAGATGACATCCTACTATTTGTGATATTTTACTAACTTTAATTTTCGTCCCCAGAAGAGTTTTAATATTTTCTAAATCGGAGGGAGTGAATACTTTTTTACTTATTCTTATAGGTATATTATAAGATTTTAATGTTTCTATCATGTCGCTCTCTGTCATTGAATACTTTTCAGATAATGAAGACAAACTAAACCCAATAGTTACATAATCTCTTATGATAGATTCTTTTTGGTCTAATCGAGATCTTTTATTAGTTAATGTATGCAATTTATATTTTTTTATTAGTGATGATACCGCATTATACTGTTCTCCTAAAGATTCTGAAATTTCTTTAATAGTTTTACCTTCTTGTATTAATATTTCTATTTCATCTTTGCTATATTTTGCAGATAAACTTTTTCTTATAGGGGGAGTCGGTTTTCCATTTGATTCCTTTAACTTTTCCAGTCGAGACAAGATGGTAGACATATTTTCATTATAATCCAGTAGCTCTAATTCATAGTGTATATTTCTATGACAATTCGAACATACCAAATCACATTTATCTATTTCTTTTTTAATGGACTCGAAAGAACCACGCTTCATTTTCCTACTCAATTCAAATTCCTTTTTTGTTGGATCTCGATGATGATAATCCATTATCCAAGGATTTTGAAAGCTATCAACTCCACATTTTTTACAAAATCTTCCACTATATTCATAACAATATATACGCTTGGCCATTTCTTTAACTTTATCTTCGGTCATATTATTATTTAGTAATATGGGATAAAATTGCAATGGAAATAAATAGTTAGCAAATTTCCATATAGATAAATGTGAAAAAATTGTAAAAAATTTAGGTCATGGCCCCCCCTACCGCCCTAATTAAAACCACCCCTCTAACCAATTTCTAACTGAACCTATCAGTTAGATCATTCTCTATCAGTTAGGAAACCCTAACGGTTAGACACAAGCTAGCACGCTTCACTCTAACCGTTAGGGCCACCCAATCACCTAGAAAATCTGGTTTTAATTACAGGCTTTGGGAAGGTTTGAACTTCCCTAACCGTTAGTAGTGGTTCCCTATCCGTTAGATGCCTGTCTGCAAACAGGTCTTAATTCCAATCCTTTCCGCACTCGCGGCGACATCCGCTAGGATGGGTAATAGGGGTTAGTGTTGAAATTATTCTAAAGTGGTTTTAATTCCTCGAAAGTCCCCAGTAGGAAAATTAGCCCGTTCCTCGATTTGACTTGTGTTTTTTTCAAGGCTTTGTTATGCTGGCGATTTGTGCGCCATAAGGTGTAAAGCTGAAAGAGAATCTTCATAATCAAATTTTAAGGTGGTTTTAATTACCTCCCGCGTGGGGAGGGGCTAGGCCTTTATACCTAGCCTCTCCCCTTTGCCTATCGGTTAGGCATTTTCCGCCTTGGCTTGCAGAGTGGCGAGCAAGGCGCGGAGTTCATCAAGCTCCTTTTCCTTGGCCGCGAGCTTAACCGTGGCCGTAGAGCGGGACGTAGTGGCACGAAGGGCAAGCGTGCGATTCACCTCAAAGGCAAACAAGTCAACCTCTTCCAGGTACTCCTCAAGTTCCATGAGCGGCTCCCCGGTTTCATCGACAATGGCAAGCCCGGTTTCCGGGTCAATCATAGGCACCTCGCGCTCCTTAACTTGCTCCTCGAAACGGTGGGCCTCAATGAAGGCAAGGCAAGCATCCCCGACCTCTTTCTCAGTAGCGGCAACGTAGTCTTTAGACTTCCCAGCGCAACCGAAAGTAGCTCGGCAGTCATTAAAGAACGCTTTGCATTCCTCACTGACGGCAAGGATCGACTGTTTTTGGGCGGTGGTGGCGGTGGTGGTGGCGGTGGTGGTGTTTTTCATATAGTGCGGTTGGTGTGTCGTTGTGACCCTTTCATCTT
>TBL_comb47_HYPODRAFT_10001559_pt1 | contig 29649 bp, 25 predicted proteins | sample TroBogypolimnion_40_FD_10682 | JGI IMG/M metagenome (IMG submission 10682) | reverse complement strand
TCATCAGGGGGGAGCCAACCTAAACTGGTTTGAATGAGTTTTTTGGCCATATAACCAATCAAATAGAGTTTCTGTTGAAGTGTTTGGCAATGGGGAAACAAATCATTATCTAATACTTCGACCGTAAATTCTCTCTTCTTACGAGCACCAGTTTCCTTATCAAGGTTGATAGGTGTATATGCGACAGATGCAGTAACGTGACGAAGCGCATCCTCTTGGGTCATATATTTGTTAGCATCAATGATAGACGCTTGTAGAAATTGTAAAACATCGGCGTGTTTATCATCATCCAAGTCAAGGACAATATACTTGGTAATATCCTTGTCACTCATTATACCTAGCGCCCGAAATAGAACATAGAGTTCAATCGGATTTTTAATACGTGGTACATTGATAAATATTCCGTTACCGAAACCATTATTTTTACTAGCAATCATCATTTCAATTTGTTTGGGAGAAATACATTTAAAATCAGGTACAGATTTAATTTCGGCAAACCAATTCCACTTGGTAGTATTCTTACCATCAAAACAATATACTCGATTTTCAGCAGCACGTTCTTGACCTAATACGGTTTTTTCTGAACCCTTAATGATGAAATATCCACCACAATCCATAGAGCATTCACCTGTATGTTCGTGACTAATATGTTTATTCTGAGTAAGAACACAAATGGACGATTTTAACATAATAGGTAATTTACCAATGTTGATTTTGGGCAATGTTTTTTCAATGATACGAGGGTTTTCCATATTTTCTGTATTTCGAATGATATATTGGATATTAATATCGACATTCATTGTGGAAGCGTACGTAAAATTACGGAGTTTTGCCTCTTGGGGTAACATCATCTTAGTTGCGCCATTATTTTCGTGAATCTGAGGTGGGTATAACTTGAAATTTGAAAATGATATAAGAATTTCAAGAAAATATTTTTCTTTTTCAGCTACATAATCGTTTTCGGAATGAATGGTGACAGGATTGAACATCTGGATCGTACGTTGAATCTGGTAATTTACAAAATGATTGTATGACTCGATTTGATGTCGGACTAATCGTTCTAAGTGCTGCCCACCGAAATATGATTCGATAATACTATAGGGTTCTTCTGTAAAGTTACCAATATGATCTAACAATGTTTTTTCGAGTGGATCAATACTCATAAGAATCTCATCTATTTTCTTTTTCGCTTCTTCTTCTTTTTCTATAAAATGTTTAAGTTCAGCAGCTGCCAAACTCTCTCGAACACCGAAGGTGTTCTCTTGAGTTAGTTGTTGAGAGCTTTTCTCTCTGACCAAAGACTCTGTATTATTAGCGTCATAAACTGTTTCTTTACACCTTTGCCGATTTAAATCGCCCCCTTCTGGGGGCGATTCCAGTGGCAAAGTAACGTTACCACGCGCATTTTCAATGCGCGAAGGTGTAATATTCATTTTTCTCTTTTTTTTAATAGAATCAATAGGTTTTAGGACTTCATAATGATGAGTAGAAGACGTATCAGCGGATTTCATCTCGTAGTTCATCATACTGTATTATTGTTCCTTACAAAGTTAATATTATTATAGAATCAATTTTTTATTTCATTTTATTTATATATTTATTGAAACACATAATAAAAAACAACATAAAATTATTATAACTGTTAATCAGTAATGGTTCCTGATAATTATAATAAAAAGAATAATAGCAAAACAAAGTATTATTACCAAAGGATTCAAAAAAGAAAAAAAAGAGATGAATGTTTTAGAGAACCAGAAAATCAGCAATTCTTAGTAGATCCCCAATTGAATACGAATAACATAGGTTTTGATTATACAGGTTTTCCCTATAACTATGATAATTTTATGTTTAATTATGCGAATAATTACAATTATCAAGAACCTTTGTATACTTGGATGCCACCAAATTACAACTATTGGAATAATCAATTCAGCACAAATTATTATGACAGCGTTTATAATAATTATTTAAATAATAATGAAGATTATACTCTAGGTAGAGAACCTACAAACCCTCAATCTACATATAATAGTTGTACATCACAACAAGTAGACTCTTTGGTAAATAATACGAATAGTTGCGAATTAAACCCTACATTATCCAAAGAACATAATAATAAATCTACTATAAAGAATATAAAATATATTGTAATTAACACCCCTACAAATTTAAAAAGTTTAATAGATATTATTGATAGTAATGAAGTAAGTGATGATATTGAATATAATATAGATCTTAAATCATTAAAATGTATTAAATCTGAAATAATTGAATTAAGGGATATGATTGGTATGGAAAAAATGAAAGAATCGGTTTTTCAACAATTAGTGTATTTCGTCCAAAATTTACATATTGGTTACGATAAAAATTCTGGTGATTTCAAACATACAGTAATAATGGGACCGCCTGGAACAGGTAAGACGCGAGTTGCTAAAATAATTGGAAATATGTATGCAAAATTAGGAGTATTAAAAAATAATATATTTAAAAAAGTTACTAGGAATGATTTAATTGCTGGTTATTTGGGTCAAACAGCAATTAAAACCCAAAAAGTAATTGAAGATTGTTTAGGTGGTGTTCTCTTTATTGATGAAGCTTATTCGTTAGCAAACGAAGATAGAGAAGATAGTTTTTCAAAAGAGTGTTTGGATACGTTATGTGAGGCACTTAGTGATCATAAAGACGATTTGATGGTTATCATTGCTGGTTATGAAAATGAATTAAATAATCGGTTTTTTAATTCTAATAAGGGATTAGAATCTAGATTTATTTGGAGATTTAAAATAGAGGAATACAATGCAATGGAACTAATGCGGATTTTTTTAACGATTGTAGTACAGTCAGGGTGGGAAATGTTAGATAGTAAAATCAACGAGCGGTGGTTTCAGGAAAAAAAGGATAAATTTCAGGGACTTGGGAGAGATATGGAGGTTCTCTTTACATATTCAAAAATGGCACATAGTTTAAGAATTTATGGTAAAGATATCGAATTAAGAAAAAAAATTTCTTTAGAAGATATGGACAAAGCTTACAAAATTTTTGTAGATAATTTAAAAAAGGACGAACGACCTTCTTTTATTAACAGCATCTATATATAGTTAGGTTCTCTACTACTATAATTTATCTATATTTACAATAATAATGAGTGAAAAAAAAATAAATGTAGATATGAATTTATTCAAAATTTCACATAAAAGTAGAAAAAATCGGAATACTGAAAAAAAAGATGGCATTAAAATAAAAGCACCGGCGGAAAGGAAAAAAAATGAAACATTGAAAAAGCGATCTATTTTAAAAATGATACGCCAACACCAGGAAGATAGGTATAAAAAGTTATTTGATGAAAAGAAAGATAATAAGGTAGCTAATTCGGTAGATGCAACTAATTTTAATAAAGAATTTAAAGAAGCTCATAATTATTTACAATCATTAACTGAAAAAAAAAAACAGGAAAATAATACAACTATTCGTAACCATATTCCAACGACACAATCGTTGTTATTTCAACCATCACTTGATCCGCTAAAAAATTCTATTAATGAAGTGGCAAATGTTATGACACATAATACACCATTCAATATACAACCATCTATTCAAAATATAGCTCCACATTATGGTTGTTTAAAAGGAGGTCAATTACCAACTTATAGAACAATAATGAATCAAACTAGAAAACAACCGATAATGAATATCGTTCAACCACAACAACAACAACATATTGGTGGAGCGTCAGTTGATCAACAGAAAATAATGGAACAAAAAATAAATGATAGTATGAAACGTGTAAATGAAATGAAGGAAACCGCTGCAAAATTACAACAAATAAAATCAAGTTCTCGACCTAAAAAAATGAAAAGAAAACGAACATTGAGGAGAACCTATAAAGTAGGAAAATCTAAGATAGCACCTAAGGTATCCGTATTGGTTTCAAATAAAACCATACGTAATAATACATCAACAAAATCTCAGCTATTAAAACAAGTATCAATAGAGGAAGTAAAACAATTTTTAGTAAAACGAGGATTAATAAAGATTGGTTCTATTACTCCAAATGATGTATTAAGAAAAATGTATGAAACTACAATTATGATGTGTGGAGAAGTCTATAACCATAATCCCGAGAACCTTATGTATAATTTTTTCAATGATAAATAAGTAAAATCCTGGTTCTCCCTATTGCCCTCTCTTTTCATTATTTATATTTAAAAATATATAAATAATTTCATACAAATAAGTAAAATAATAATGACTACTCAACAAATAATAAAACCATTTGTTTATATGACACCAGATTTGATCGAGCGTATTGAAAAGGCTACACCCAAAGTTTCAGATGCAATATACACCAAAGAATCTTTACAAAAGATGCGTAATGATGTAGCTACAAATAAAATGAAAAAAGAAAAATATTTATCTTATTGCATTGGATATATTCACGATAGTGTCATTCACACAAATATGAGTGGAAAAACCTATTTTGAACACGATTATGAAATTTCTTATTTCATATACAATTCAGCTGAAGAATTTAATAAAAGTTTACTCGAAAAGTTACAAGTAATGTTTCCTGATGCGGTTATTATTATCAAAAATAGAAAATGGTTAAATTTTGGTTTAAGTAATCCGTTTTTTTATTCAATAGCTGTTAGTTTGTAAAAATTATAATATGTAAAAGATTTCCAATAATAGATGTTAAGTTAACAAATAATTAATGATATTTCTTTGGTATTATATTTATACAATTTTATGGGATCATACCGTTGCAAAGGATAAAAATCAGCGGATAATTTTCGGAACCCGCCAGTAACAACTAAATCAATATTGTCTTCTTCTTGGTCACAGCAATTGCAAATCATTATATATTTAAACTTCTTACTTAATGCAATAGAATCTAGAAACGTATAAATATCTTCGGTTCTCCAATGCTGTAATACATCTTTCAAAATACATAAATCAGCGGGATCAATTTGTTGCCATTCGTTAAAAATGTCAATATGATGAAAACAATAATTATTAAAATTTTGTTGATTATATTCGATTATTTTTGAATATGTGTCATAACCATTATAATCAGTGTTCAATGAATCATAGATGTATGGACCGCAAAGAAAATCACCACATCCTAAATCAGCAACAGATTGAATCTGGTGACCAGCAATAAAAGATTTTAAAAAGGGAACATAAGTTGTTAAATTATAGCTAAGATCAGAACCTCCACCGCTACCTCCTTTGTAGTTATTGATACTATTATCCCCCCAAACCGAATACTCATAAATACAGTGAAATATTGTTTTAAATTTTTCTTTTGAATCCTTTTCAATATCTAATAATCTTACTTCGGATTTTTTCATATCATTATTAGAAACAGAAAAGGAATTCCTACATTTATTAGCCAATTCTTCACTACTATCGATCATAATAAATATAATTAAAAAATATTATATTTATACCAATACACCGAGAAACATTTAAATCCGTCCACGTAGTGGACGTTTTAATTGATTTATCGGTAACGTTGCCCTTGAACACTAACCGAACGAAGTTCGGTTTATAATGTTCAAGGGTGTAAAACGCTCTTTAATTTTTCAGTTAAGTCATTATGGAATCCGAGCCCTCTTCGTTGCCAATCACCACCCGCGCGATAATGAAGAAAGGTTTCGTCATAAATTTCACAGAAGAAATTGCCAAAATTGTTACGTGGATCTTCACGTATGAATTTCATTAATTCGGTACCATTCAGGTTCTCTGGTATCTCACTATCATTCCAAGTGAGAGACCATAAATGTTTTATAAAATAAATACCATTGCGGTTGTAAATGTTGGGACTCTTGTTACGAATATCTAGTGTCGAAGGTAAATTACCGCATTTATTTTTTAACCATTCGTAAGTCATACCACCTACATCAGCATTAAAACACTTGTCCCAACGGATGGATTCTACATCATTCATCGTAGTCATATTAAAATAAAAAAGACCATTCCATATGTATTGAAATGGCTTAATATATTCACGGTGTTGTAAAACAATGGCACAATCGTGTTCTCTGTATTTATCTATATTAATATTGTAAATTGGGAACATATCACTATCAATAATAAGGTATTCGTCTTTATTTTGAAGCATATATTCGTACATAAAATTCATTGCTTCGGCACATCGAACTACAGGACAATCCATAGTTTTCTGGTGTAAATTCGGAACCGATATACACTGTATATGTAATTGATCACAAATGTCTTTTATTTTGTTACATAATGTTTCATCATTACCATTGGTAAAGTCAGGAAAGGGTTTGGCATCATTAAATACGATAAATTCGTAATTACACGGCATATATTTTTTAAGTGTATGATATTGTATTTCTATAAATGTAGGGTTATTTACTACTGAAGTTAAAACTTTCATTATTGTAAAAATAGAGAACCGTTTAAATATGTTTTATAAAAACATATAAATATTTATTGCGTATAATAGTAGCGAATAATATTATGTCTAAAATAAAAGTAACTGCTAATGGTAATGATGATAACATTTTCAGTGAATATTTTAAAATTACAAGGGAGAACCAAGAAAAATATGGAAAAAATACCATTGTTTTGATGCAAGTTGGATCCTTTTTGGAAATTTATGGAATAAAGACAGAAAATGGTACAATAATTGATAGTTTAATACAAGAATTTGCCGATTTATGTCAATTTAACATTGCTGAAAAGAAAAATGGTTTTGGTGAAAAGGGTAAGGTGGTTATGGCAGGATTTATGGTTTATTTATTGGACAAATATTTACCACGAATGTTAGATGGTGGTTATACAGTGGTTGTCTATCTGCAAGAAAAGGGGAAAGATGGAAAATCATTTCAGAGAGTGTTAAATAGAGTATATTCGCCAGGAACATTTGTATCTTGTGATACAGATAGTTCTCCCCAAATAACCAATAATATAATGTGCATATGGATTCATCTATCCAAACCTATGTTATCTTCACAGGTATCGAAGATTAGAGATACAATGATATGTGGTATTTCAGTTATTAATATATTTACAGGTCAATCCCATATATTTGAATACCAATGCCCTTTTTTATTAAATAATACTACATTTGATGAGTTAGAACGCGCAGTTTCAGTATTTCAACCGAGTGAAGTATTACTATTATCACCCTTTGAAAATAAAGATGTTAAAAAGGTTCTCCAATACTCTGGTATTTATACATCAAGTATTCATTGTTATAATACCGAAAATACTAGCGATCAAAAAATAATTAATTGCGGAAACCAAAAATATATTAAACAAATTTTAACAACCTTTTATAATGAAGAAACATATGATATATGCAGCGAATTTAACAGTAATGTTATGGCAACACAATCGTATTGTTTTTTATTAAATTTTATTCAAGAACATAATCCCGATTTGGTAAGAAAAATAGCTATTCCAACGTTTAATAACACCTCTGATAGACTGGTATTAGCAAATCATACTTTGATGCAATTGAATATCATAGACGACGGTAACAAGCAAAAAATGGGGCAATATAGTTCAGTCTTAAGTTTTGTTAACAAATGTTGCACAGCAATTGGTAAACGCAAATTGCAGTATCAAGTAACTAATCCTACATCCAATGAGATATGGTTAAAGAAAGAGTATGAAATTATTGAGGAAATGTTGGTTTCAAAAAATTATGAAAAGATGGATAATATCCGATCCCTCTTAACACAGATGCGGGACATAGAGAAGATATGCAGACAGATTATTTTGAAAAAAATATATCCGTCATCTGTTGCTCATCTTCATAAAACAATAGGATTATTATTAACTGTCCAGAACCTTATGGAAGAAAATCCTATTATTTCTAGTTATTTAAGTAATGAATTTATTGATCTAGGTTCTCTTAACTATATAAAAAATATTGCCAGGGATATACAGAATTATTTAGAATCAACTTTTATTATAGACATTTGCAGTAAAACACAGTCAATGACAAGTTTTGATGAGAACTTTATTAAAAAGGGTGTTTCGAAAGTTCTCGATGATACTATTATAGAATACGATACGTGTGTTAGAGCTTTTCATATTGTGAAAGATACATTGAATGAATTAATAAAGAGAAAAGAGAACGCACCCGATACGGATTTTATTCGAGTTCACGAAACAGAGAAATCTGGTAGTAGTTTACAAATAACTGCAAAACGTTCTCAAATATTAAAAGGTATTTTAGAATCTAACACTGAAGCATATTCAGAGGTAGAATCATTCAAATTGAAATGGAAGGATTTCAAGTTCTCAAAAACAAGCGCATCTTCATCCAATATGGATATAGATCATCCTGTTCTTAGTACCATATGTAATAAAATACTACAATTTAAAGATAAAATAAATCAGATAATTTCAGAAACATATTTGAATTGTCTTGGAGAACTTGAGAAGGTTTGGTTTAATGATATGGAGAACCTAGTAAAATATATCGGAAAAATAGATGTATTACAATGCAAAGCTTATTTGGCGAGAAATAACAATTATTGTTGTCCCGAGATTAATGAAAGTTCTCCCAAGTCGTTTGTATCTGCTTACGATATTAGACATTGTTTAATTGAAAAATTACAACAAAATGAGATCTATGTAACTAATGATATTTCATTAGGAAAAAATAGTGAATCAGGCATTTTGCTCTACGGTACCAATGCAGTAGGAAAAACTAGCTTAATAAGGGCATTGGGTATTTCGGTTATTTTGGCTCAAGCTGGTATGTTCGTTCCGTGTTCTCGATTTGTTTATAAACCATATACGGCTATTTATTCTAGAATTTTAAGTAATGATAATTTGTTTAAAGGTCTATCTAGCTTTGGTGTAGAAATGTCTGAACTTCGTGTTATTTTAAAAATGGCCGACGAAAATAGCTTAATTTTAGGAGACGAAATTTGCAATACTACTGAGACTGAATCCGCCCTAAGCATTTTTGTAGCGGGATTAATGAAACTTTGTGAGAAAAATGCATCGTTTATTTTTGCAACCCATTTTCACGAAATAACGCAATATAGCGAAATGTTGGATCGACCTGAAATCGTTATGAAACATTTGGCTGTTACGTATGATCGGGCCAATGATTGTTTGATATATGATCGTAAATTGAAGGAGGGCTCGGGTCCTAGAACATATGGTCTAGAGGTTTGTAAATCATTACATTTGGACGAAGAATTTTTAGAATTAGCATATTCAATTCGAAACAAGTATTATCCGGAAGGGAGTGGAGAACTTTCAAAAAAAACAACGGTATATAATGCGAAAAAGGTGCGCGGTATGTGCGAAATATGTAATAAGAAAATGGGAGAGGAAATTCATCATTTGAGTCCACAAAAGGACGCAGATGATAATGGTTTTATTGGTTCCTTTCATAAGAACCATAAAGCGAATTTGGCATCGATTTGTGAAGAATGTCACGATCAATTACATAGAGAAGAAAAAATAACGGGTAAGGAAAAGAAAATAGTTAAAAAGAAAACAACCAAAGGAGGTTATCAGTTAATGCCTGTATCATAATAAGGGCAATTACCGTAACATTTATTTTTATAAAAATAGTAATCACGGTCTTTCACTAAATAATTACTATAATTGTATTTCATTGTAGGTCCCTGCTCATTACCAGCAACACATTTTGTTCCACCTAATGAAACACAACAACCTGTCATTTTACAAGCATTATTATCTAAATTATTACACGCGTTCTCTAATTTGTTAGGTTGATATTTGTATTGCTCACATATATCGGTTTGTGTATTTTGTTTATTCAAAACAGTAAATGAAGGTAAAAGAGTCGATTTACTCAAATAAACACTGTCTTCATAAGTAGGTACATAAGTCGATCCACCATATTTAAAAGTGCCAGGTTGGTAAAATAGAGAACCAGGCTGTAATCCACCTAATGAATCATTTAAACTGATATCATCGTGATATTTTGTGTTAAAATTGTTACTATTGTATTTAATAAGTGAACTGGCATTCTTATCAGTAAGGTTGGATGTAGGTGAATTCTGAGCTATGGGTGCATTAATAGTATTTATAAGTGGATTTAAAGAAATTCCAATATCATTGGGTATAGTATTAAACCCATAAGGAATAATAGCCATTTGATTGTTACCAAGCGAATAATAACCATTAGGAATCGTGTAATTACCATCTGAATCTTTTTTAATTTCTAATATGGCGGTAGCATTATCCTTAGCATCATTTATATCTAACATAATACCTGTTTTATTGGGATTTAATTTATATTGGGGAGTAGGTATAACAGCCATTTTATTAATACCAACTGCATAATATCCTGGAGGTAAATAATAATTTCCTATAACATCTTGTGGTTGAGGTTCAATATCTAGATATTGCCTATCTAAATTTACTAATCCCTCCATTGTGTTTTTTTTCAATGTTCCTAATAACAATGAAATAATCAATACGGTTAACAATAATCCCAAATATTTTTTATTCATTAGTTACACTATTTAAATATAATAAAAGAGAACCTGTAAAATTGAAAAAAATAAAAATAATTTAAACAATGTTATATAATAGATAATAATGATCATTCCAGTTAGGTGTTTCACTTGCAGTAAAGTTTTAGCAGATAAATATCGCACCTATTTAGATGAAGTGCGTAAGATTAAGCTATCAAAAGGATTAGATATTAATAAGGTTGTTTACTTAACAAAAGAAAAAGTAGAGAAAACACCAGAAGCTGAGGCATTAGACAGTTTAGGGTTAACCAACCCCTGTTGTCGTAGACATATGATAACACACGTTGATATAGAATAAGAGTAGTCTCGACTACAGAGGACATTTGTCCGACGTCGGGGAGACATACGGTGGAGATCGAAGATCGAAACTGTATAGTCTAATTATATATTTATCATATATAGATGAAAAGAACAATCTCTAGGAAACTGAGAAACAAATCAAAAAAAAATCGTAAACATAGACATAAAAAAGCGTGTGGTTGTACAAAAAAAAATCGTAAAATGACTGGTGGAAATATCAATCCTGCAAGTTTCCAATCTTTCCAGCAACACCAGGATCAATATCATTATGATGTAAATAACTATGTGAATGATCCCAATGATCCATCAGTTACTATGTCAAGTCGAAATTTTCCTGATATAGTTGGTGGTAAGAAACGACGAAACACGAAACGTCTGAGACGAGGTCGTAAAATGCGGGGTGGTAACCTGGATTTTTTTTTAGGAAGTGGGTCTAGTAACAATGCATTATCTTCTTTTGGTTCGGTTGATGGTGCGTTTATTGGTAAATCGATAATAACAGGACAGCAATTAACAGATGGATCTGTTTTCAATCAACCTGCATATTCAACTTATAATGCGAATTCGATGCCATTAGCTTAGTTTATAATATATAATGAAATATTATATATTATGGTTGGATTAAATAATTTATGCAGTCCTGCTTATTTTTATTTGGTGATATCTATGTTAGCAATAGTGATAATGGGTTTTCAAAATATGGGTAACGAATCAGTATATTGTTTAGGAAGTTATTCTTGTAATGTTTCTAGTGCTACTTTAATTTTTATTATTAAAATAATTTATGTTTTATTTTGGACTTGGCTTTTAAATATAATTTGCAAATCAGGTTTTACTAGCATCGCTTGGTTTTTAGTATTGTTACCCTTTATTTTACTTTTTATTCTTATTTCTTCTATATTTATGGTATAAATAGAGAACCCATTCACCATACAAAAAATTACTTCATTAGGTAATAATAATGGTATTCCATTTTTTTCATCATTTTACCAGTGGATAATGTATTAAGTTAAGGGAACCAAGGTTCCCTTAAGATCCCTCCTTTTTATTCGAAGATAGGTTCTCTTATTGTTATTATTTTTTAGTTAGATAAATGCATAATAATTGAAGATAGTTTCTCTTATTGTTATTATTTTTATACTTAGACTTGATATATTCGTATACATATAATATATACGAATATGGCTACTAATAAAAAAAGAAACACTCATAATAGAACTGTAAAGATATATACCAAAGATAAAATAAATGGAAAAATATTAGGGGAAGATTCTGGTTGGAAGATGATTAAGATATACGGAAAACCTTATGATCGTGGATTTGCCCACGGATATTTATTAAAAAAGGATTTAAAACGCGTAATGAGAATATTACCTTTTTTAGTAAAAGAATTTATCCATATTTCGTTCTCTGATTATATGAAAAAATCTAATGAAACAATTAAACCCCAAGTGAAAAATAAATTTCCCGAATACTACGAAGAATTACAGGGTATTTCTGATGGAGCAAAGAAAGCAGGGTTACGCATTTCTGTCGATTTTTTAGTCGCTTGGAATTCGCATATGTCATTAAGTTATCATTTTAAAAAGGGTCATTTTGATCATTGTTCTGCGTTCATTGCTACTGGAAAAGCCACACAAAAGGGTGATATAGTTATGGCACATAATACACATACGAATTTTCCAAGTGGACAAATTTCTAATATTGTTATGCGAGTTGAACCAGAGAATGGTCATTCGTTTATAATGCAAACAAGCGCTGGATTAGTAGCAAGTGTTACTGATTGGTTTATTTGTTCTACAGGAATAATCGGTAATGAAACAACTATTTCAGGAATAGATTATGTACCTAAATTTGGTGTACCATTTTTCTGTAGAATACGTGAAGCTATGCAATATGGGGAGACATTGGACGATTATGTAAAGATTATGTTAAAAGATAATGCGGGAGATTACGCTTGTTCTTGGCAGCTTGGTAATATTCATACCAATGAAATAATGTTATTAGAATTAGGATTAAAAACCCACAGCGTAGAGAGAACTAAAAATGGAGTATTTTATGGTATGAATAGTGCTATGAACGAAACATTGCGTAAAAAAGAAACGCACGATATAGATCACGATAATATTTCTACTTCGGTAGGTTCTCGAAACCATCGATTAAATGATTTGTTACATAAAAAATATTATGGAAAAATAAATATTAATGTGGCCAAAGAAATAATGGCAGATCATTATGATATGTATTTACAAAAAGAAGATATGGGTGGACGTGGCATATGTAAACACTTAGAAAGTAGTATAGAACATTGTAAACACAAACCATTTATGCCGTTTGGATGTACAGATGCCAAAGTAGTTGATACAGAAATGGCAAAAAAGAATGAATTTTGGGGTAGATTTGGATCAGGATGTGGTAGAAAGTTCTCTGTTAAGAAGCATATGAGAGAACATCCCGAGTATAAACATTGGCAACCTTTTACAGAAGATTTTAAAGGTGAAAAGTGGATAAAGATAGCGGCGTAGATATATACGATGGGTATATTTGGATATTTACCCGAAGAAATAATTATCAATCATATTATGCCTTTTCTTCATAACCCACAGCCTAAAAACTTAATGTTAGATATTCGCAGTTTTTATACGGATTTTCATCATCCGTCGATATCGCCCGTAGGGCTATATCTATGGATGATCTAGGGTTTTCTATGCCTAACGGCTCCGAAAACCCTTCATTTGCTTGATAATTATTGGTTTTATTATGACGATGAATGAAAATTTTACAAGTGTAATATTGTAATTATAATTGTAAATTTTACAGCATATATGGAGTAATTAATTTATTTTAGGAATATTTTATACTATATGATATTATAAAATATGCACCGGTTTAAAACACCTAAAAAAACATTGTTTGATCATTTAACTCATGATAATTATTTTTTGAATGAACGATACAATGAAGCGATCAAGTTATACAATGAATCTGTTAAAATGATAGAAACATTACGAACTGAAGTAGAATATTTGAATAAATTTGTATTTTCAACATTTGATCTTTCCTCAAATAATTACTCAGGAAATTTAAAAATAGTATCTTATGATTCTAGCGATAATGTAATATCATATATTTGTACTGATTCTTCTGGAAATTTTACATCAACAATTCCACTTGGAGAACAATTAAAAAAATACCCATTCAGTGATATATCGAATAATGTAATTATTACTGATATGAGCAGAAATATTCATTACGTTCATCCACCTTATTGCCACCCTTATTGCCCCCCTTATCACCCACCTTATTACCCACCTCATCGCCCACCTTATAGAGATATAGATGACGATAGAGGAATTACATCTAAACCAACAAATGTCATACATACTACGACTGTAAATGGTGTGTTAACTCATAAAGATGAAGAGCCTCGATGCTTACATTCTTATTGGGGGTATCCTTATTTGGGTTATCCTTATGATCATTATCCTTATGATGATTATCCTTATAATGATTATCCTTATAATATACTAGATAATGACGATTATAGAAATGTAGAATTAAATCATCCTTATCACCCACCACCTCAGTATCCTATTGTTAATCCACCGATTCATCCACCTATAATTCATCGTGATTTAATAGATCATTCTTTAATGCATAAACAATATGAATTGAATAATGTAAGACCAAATCATAAATACGAAAATAAATAAAATTGAACTATAAATTTAAAAAATATATATAGAAGCATAAATATATATTTTTGATAATGAATCCTGTTTTAGAAACTGTATCTGATATAGGAGATGTATATAAGTTTACATTATCTGGAATTAATGTAAGTTTAGCGAATGCACTGCGAAGAATTGTGCTATCTGAGATTCCAACTGTTTGTTTTTATACAGAAAATAATAGTGGAAATCAATGTACCATCGAGATAAATACGACACGTTTGCATAATGAAATTTTAAAACAACGATTAAGTTGTATACCTGTTCACGAAAAAGATTTGACTCTATTACCTGGTAATTACATATTAGAATTAGATATGAAAAATGAAACTGATAACATTATTATTGTAACAACTGAACATTTCAGAATTAAGAACAAAACGAATGGTAATTACTTGACAAAAGATGAATTGAAACGTATATTTCCAGCCAATGCAATTACAAATCAATATATAGATTTTGTTCGTTTGCGACCAAAAATTTCTGATACAATTCCAGGTGAGCAGATAAAATTAACCGCAGAATTTTCAGTTCATAGTTGTAGAACTGCAGGTGGTGTTTGTAGTGTAGTTTCAAAATGTTCTTATGGAAATACACCTGATAGAGAAAAGGCTGCATTTGTATGGGAAGAATTTGAAAGTAAACTAAAGTCAGAAGAATATACCAAAGAAGATATAGAATTTCAAAAGAAAAATTTTGATATATTAGACTCACAACGTTATTTTAAACCAGACAGTTTTGATTATATTATTGAAACTATTGGTGTTTATGATAATAAGGAGATTATTAAAAAGGGTTGCAGTATTCTGTATGATAAGTTTACACAACTTATACTCGATATAGATTCAGATTCTATTTCGATAGGTCGTAGTGAAACAACTATGGACAATTGTTTTGATATTGTTTTGGAAAATGAGGATTATACAATTGGTAAAGTTATGGAGTTTATTTTAAATGATAAATACTATGAATCTGATAAGATATTGTCTTTTTGCGGTTTTAAAAAGTTTCATCCTCACAATGATGAAAGTATTATTAGATTAGCATATAATGAAAATGTAGATAAACGAATGGTGGCACAGCATTTACGTACCGTTTGTAACGATGCTGTTCATATTTTCAAAAAAATGTACGAAATGTTTTAGAGTAAAATAATGAAGGTTTTTCGGAGCCGCATCATCCGTCGATTTCACCGATCTATGAATGATGACGCTTTATACCCTTGTAAAATAATAGTTAAAAAATTGAAATAAATATTATTTTTTTAAATGTATATAAAGAAGATGGAGAGACGAATTAATAAAAAACTAGAAGGATATGTTACTTCATTCAAGGATAGTATACGTAATAAAATTTCTGAATTATTCTCAGTCGATAGCTCTGTTGGCGAAGCCAACAACGCGTATCCTTCAGATTTAGATGATAAAATTAAAATTAATGATTTATTAGAACACGTTTATGATTATGAACGTTTGGTTCTCTCTAAGGACGATTTGAATAAACGTAAGAGAATTAAAAATTCTATACCTATTAACAATAGATGTAATGCTAAACGTGCAAATGGTGAACAATGTACTCGAAGAAGGAAGGATGATTGTGAGTTTTGTGGTACCCACGTAAAGGGTACACCTCACGGATATATACAATTAAATAGTAAAGGAGAAGAGTTGTCTGAAAAAAAGATTGAAGTTGTTGCAGAAGAAGTATTGGGAATTGTTTATTATATTGATAATTTAAATAATGTATATAAAACAGAAGATATTTTAGAAGGTAAAACGAATCCTGAAGTAATTGCTAAGTGTGTCAGAAACAATAATACTGTTTCAATACCAGAATTGGGACTGATTTAGAGAACTTTATATAAACATTCGGGTCTCTGAAGATTTATTTATCTATTTTACGAACAATTGTCTCTTTTATGATATCTTCACGATTGTTTAAAATAAAATCATTTATATCTGTCGCTTTTAATAGATCACCTTGATAGTATCTAGCTAGTAATTCTAAAAGTATTTTTTTTGTAATTGGTTTTTTCATATTTGTCTTTGAGTATACCAATTGGCCATCATTAATATCAAAACAATCGATATTATTATTTTTCATAGTTTGCAATAAAGAAGTTGAAAGATTTTTCTTCTCATTTTTCCTGTTTAATTGTTCTTTTTGTAATTTTCTAATATCATTGTCCAAACGTACCCATTCACGTATTGTTAATATTAATTGTTCTTTTGTTTCCATAATATATTATATATTAATAGATGTTATTTTTTATATTTTTAGAATATATATTGAATTAAAGTAGTAAGATGTATATGAAATTTAATAATTTGTATGGTAATAATAATATTAATCAAGAAAATATTAATTATAATTTTATGAAAAATAATGTGGCAAAAACACAAATGACTATGGGCATTTCACGCCCCCAATCGTTAATTGTTGGTGGTCTATGGCGTCCTGATACAAAAAATCTAGCACAAATTACTAAAAGCAACAATGTTTTAATACAAAATAAAATTAGTATTAATGACAATCAACCACTTGAAGATGGACGTTCTAGATGGGGACCCTCAATATGGTATCTATTTCATACTCTTTCTTTTAAAATAAAAGAAGAAGAATTTTCAGGAATATGTGTAGAATTATTCGATATTATTAAAGTAATATGTAAAAATCTGCCCTGTCCATCTTGTGCTCAACACGCTACAGAATATATGCAAAAGTTGAATTATAATTCTATTCAAAGTAAGAACGATTTCAAAATGTTTTTTTTTAACTTTCATAATTATGTAAATAAACGTATCGAAAAACCCATTTTATCTAATGAAGATTTTGAAAATAAATATGGGTCAGCCAATACTTTAAACATTATTAAAAATTTTATGCAAATTTTTCAATATAAAAGTCAAAGTTTTAATATGATAGCTAATGATATGCAGCGCCAACGTCAAATTGATTTAATGAAAGTATGGTTTAATAACAATGTTCAAAAATTTGATAATTAGCCTGGAAAAATATAATGTGTATTATATATACACACATTATATGAAAAAATTCAATTTAAAACTTACACAAAGTATTATTATAAGCCCTCCAACACATTTTGTTCCAAATAAAGTTGCTGGAAGTGGAGGTGGTAGCAAATCTACAACAAAAGTAGTTATACCAAAAGCATTTGCAATGAAACCAATTTTTAATAACACCGTCTTTTATAAACCACATACAACAAGTGTAGGAGTTGGAACAGTGCGTAATGCCAGACATATTAAAGGAAATACATAATTTATTTTGACGGTGCGGTCATCCCTGATATTAATTTACCATTTTTATAAACTCTGCACTTGAATGTATTTTTTGTAGGTACACTACAAACTTCATTATTATTAACTCCTACAAAATATTGCAACGCTGGACTTCCTGATACACTAATAATATATGACCAAAAAACACCAAATAATCCACCTATTACCAATGACATTATTAATTGTTGGATAGAATAGCAAGAATTTCTTGCATTCCATACCATATCAAACAATAGTAAAATAGGAAAGAATACGATAGTAGCTATATTTTGTTGTACAAAGTTATTTTTAACAATTGTGTACAACAAATAACCAAACGTAAAAGAGATCATAGACTGACCAAGAGGCAATTTAGATATGTCTCCACTTTGTCCAACAGTAATCATATTACATATTTCTGGTCTAGAACCAGGATCAACTTTAACAATAAATTCGGATAGCCCACCACCAATCATTATCGTAGTAAAACAGGAGAACAATAGTCCCGCTATGTAAACCAGACCTTTAAAATCTTGATTGAATATAGATGATAATGTAAAAAAACATACAAGAATAAATGGTGCTAAACGTAAAAATAAATATGAAAATGCTACTACATTTAATTCCATAATTCTAAATTTTATATATTATTATGAGAGATAATCATATTCTAGGTTCTCCACCAAAGTATACGTATGACTAGTTATTCATAAGATAATCAGCAAAAAACATATTGAAATACATCCTTAATATTGGATATTTCTATAAAATTAACATTTTTATATGAGTTTTTATTTTCAGTTTTATTTTTCCATTCATTAAAATCTTTGCTGTTCATTTTAGGATATAAAAACGTTTTTATTCCAGAACGAATACCACCTATTATTTTACTATCTAATCCACCAATAGCTGTTATTTCACCATTTAAACTAATTTCACCAGTTAATGCAATATCATTCTTAATACGTTTGTTATTTAATAAAGAATAAATGGCTACAGTTATTGCTGCACCTGCTGATGGACCATCTTTAGATACACTACCTTCTGGACAGTGAATATGTAAACCTTGATCTTTTGTATCTTCAAATTTCTTTAACCATTTCTTTTTTATTTCATCACTTGTTAATTTCCAAGCGAGACTTTTGGCCACATTCATACTTTCTTTCATAACATCACCTTGTAGACCTGTTAATTTTAATTCTAAAAAAGTAGATGATGGAAAAAATAAAGTTTGTATTGGTATAATTCCACCTCTGGCCATAGCATTTGCCCAAAGACCATTAATAATTCCTACTTCCGGTTCTGTATGTATATACTTTTCTATAATTTTACTGTATCTTGCAAGATATTTTGTTTCAATGTTCTCTTTCGTTATTATTATAGGCAACTCATAATCGTCTGTATCCATATTTGATTTTAAATTAATCAAGTTAATTTCTCCAAACAAATCAAATAAAATTTCCTTGAGTTTTCTAACACCAGGTTCTATTGTGTAATTAACAATAATATACTCTATCATTTCATCTGAAATTTCTACTACGTTCTCGAATCCCATCTTTTTATTTATTTCTGGAATTAAATATTTTTTAACAATAATTATTTTATCATTGATTGTAAGATTATCAAATTTTATTCTGTGAATTCTATCTAATAATACTTTGTCAATTTGGTCAGGATCATTGTAAGAAAAAATAAATAATGCTTTGGATAAATCGATGTCAATTCCAGAAAAATATTTATCTTGGAATTTATCGTTTTGCGTTTGATCTATTAAATGTGTGAAAATACCAGTTATTTCTTTTCCGTTCTCTGTTTTGCTAACTTTATCTAATTCATCAATATAAATAATAGGATTCATACATTTTGTTTCCATCAGAATATCAACTATTCTACCCCAAGTAGAATTCATATAGGTATATCCGTGCCCTTCCAATAATGATCCATTACTTGAACCACCTAGAGCAATAAATGCAAATGGTCGTGAATTACCTTCATCGTCTTTTAAACAATTGGATAATCCTTTTTTTGCCAACGAAGTTTTACCTATACCTGGACAACCTTCAAACCCAAAACAATAACCGGTTTGTTCACCATTCATCCATTGCGCAACAATTTTTAATATTTGATTTTTAGCGTGTTTATGGCTATATATTGATTCATCTAATATATTTTCTATTGCTATCATAGCCGAATCTATCTGGTTTATATTTGTTTTCATATTGTTAATATCAATAAATGTTTTATTTAAAGAAAATGACATTTCTGTGTTGATGGTATCAAATATATCTGATACAATGGTGTTGTTCTCCTTTTTCTCTAATAAATAATCCATAATACTTTCTATTAATTCAAATTTATTTTTATTTGTAGTTAGAATTTTCCTTTCCTTTTTTGATCTTTTTATTGTATTAATATGGTTCATAATGTTTAAAACTTGTTTATTTGTTTCTGTAGAAATTGTTTTTTTAATCGTATCGAGAACATTTTCATTAATATGTTTATCAATATTTTTTAAAGAATGTATTATTTCTATTAAAGAATATTTATCTTTCACGGTTTTAATATAATTAGGAAACAGTTGTTCTATAGCTAATAGTAACCTTACGAAACATTTATTAATATCTTTCATTTTTTTTAATATTGGTTCTTCTTTATAAACAACAAATGGTATTCTTAACAATCCTTCCAAATACTGTTTTGCTTTTAAACCAGTCTCATCCGATCTTGATTTTACTTCTTTTAGTTTTACAATAGCCTTTTCTTTTACGACTTCATTCGCTTTCATTAAATAAATCTGTTGCTCGAGTGTTATCTTATGAATATCATATTTTTGCATCATATCATTGGTATATTTTGTAGTATATTTAATTACATCTTTAAAATTTTTCTTTATATTTATGGGTAAACTGTCAAATATGTGCTGATGATCATTGTATTCATTGTTATCACTTGTAGTTGTAGTCGATATTAAATCGTATAAAATATAACATAAATAGTTTATTTCATCATCGTTATCATAAATAAGTAAATTTATTAATATACAACGTTTTGAATAAGCATCTAGTTCTAAAAATTTTTTTATAGTATTATCTAGTTTTGTATTTTTTATGGTATTCACATCTGTTATAACACTAATCATTTTCTTATTTAAATCTTCATTTCCAAAAATAAGTATATCTTTTAAATTAAATGAATCTAACAACCTATTTATTATTCGTTTCTCTATTTCATCATAATTAACTAATGTGGATATAATATCATATTTTCTATTATTTATGTATTCGTTATTGAATAATTCTAACTGTAAATCATCTATAATACCATTAATTATAATTGTTTTTTTAGAAGATTCGTTATGTAAAACTACACATATTCCAAATATTTTCTGATAAAACGATTTACTAGATTTATCTAATTCAAAACATTCTAATAAATTGGAATTTTCTATTGTTATTGTTTCATCTGTAATTTTATTTGAACAAAAAATATTATTATTACTGTAACATTTATGAGATTTCCATTGTATTATTTTACATCCTATTGGTTGAATATGTTTTAAAATTAGTTCGTATTTAGCTTTTAAAACAGGATTGTCTATTTTTTGTTCATTTGCTTCTGAACCAAAACCAATGTACAATAAATCATCCATATATTTTGTTCCAAAACCACATATTATCATAAATAGCTTATCTGAAATTTTTCGTAAATTGTCTAATTGTTCTTTTTTATTTGTTTGCTTTTCATTTTTCTGCGGTAGCTCCCGTTGGGAGCTATCTCCGGAAAATCTGTGATTTGCTATACCGCTTAGCGGTTCCACAAATCGCCCATTTGTGATTAAACCTACTTTATCATAAAGCTCTGTTAATATTGAAATTGATAAATTGGTGTCATTGTTACTAAATATATCTTTATTCTTATTCGTTTTTATTGATAAAACAGTGTTTCTTATTATATTTTGAATCCGGATTGTTTTTTCTATTAAAATTTCTTTTAAATTATCATTGTCGTTATCATTAATCCTTATTTTTGCTATTTTATTGCCTTTTTTAGTCATTTCATAATAAACTATACATACTTTGTTATTATAGATAAAACCAGTTGTATATTAAATAATTTACGCAAAATAATATAAACAAATCATTCGTTATATTTATAACCTAACAAATTTTTTATAATGGGAATACCAAGCTATTTTTCGTACATTATTAAAAATTATTCTAATATTATACGAAATTTGAAATTTTTTACAAAAAATAGTAATGTAAAATTTCAACATCTTTATATGGATTGTAATTCTATCATTTATGACTCAGTACACGCTCTAGAAAAAGATATCAATGATGGAAAAAAAGAAACAACTCTTGATTTTGAAACTGATGTTATAAATATGGTAATTCAAAAAATAGATACATATGTTGATTTTATTCGTCCGACAGGTACCCTTTTCATTGCATTTGACGGAGTTGCACCATTTGCTAAAATGGAACAACAACGCACTAGACGTTATAAATCGTGGTTTTTATCTAAAAATTCTTTTTGTGATAAGGAAAAAAAAATATCTTGGAATACTTCTGCTATTACACCTGGAACCAATTTTATGAATAAACTTTCCGAACGTGTTAAACAAGCATTCTTAAACAAAGAAACCAAAATGAAGGTTAATAAAATTATTGTATCTGGATCCGATGATAAAGGTGAAGGTGAACATAAAATGTATCAACGTATTCGTGATATTCGCACTATTAATGATAACATTGCTGTTTATGGATTGGATGCCGATTTAATTATGTTATCTATTTTCCATTTGAAATATTCTAAGAATATTTACGTATTTCGAGAAACACCCGAGTTTTTTAAAAATATGATTCCTGAAGAAGCTGCGTCTAATGAACCACATTTTTTAGATATACGTCAATTATCAGTATCAATATTATGCGAAATGAACTGTAAATTTTCAGATCAACATCGAATCAATGATTATGTTTTCCTTTGTTTTTTTCTTGGAAATGATTTTTTACCTCATTTTCCTGCTATGAATATCAGAACACACGGTATTACTGCCCTTTTAGATATTTATAGGATCAATATTGGTAATAAAAAGGATAAATACTTTATTTGTCCATTAACTAATAAAATACAATGGAATAATGTTGGTATCTTTTTAAAAGAAGTCGCTAAGAATGAAAAACAATATTTATTGGGTGAATATAATGTTCGTAAAAAATTTGATAGATTTACTTTTCCTGAAAAAACAGCAGAGGAAAAAGATAACGTTTTATTGAATGCTCCTATCATTTATCGTTCGGATGAAAAATATATTTGTCCTGATGAACCCTACTGGGAAGACCGTTATTATGATACTCTTTTTCATAAAGAATATTGCAATGAGAATATTAAAGATATATCAAACAATTATTTTGAGGGTTTAGAATGGGTTTATACTTATTATACGGCAGAATGTCCTAATTGGCGTTGGAAATACAATTATCATTATCCACCTTTGTTCAATGATCTTTGTAAATTTATTCCAACAGATGGTCAACCATTGATAGAATTATGCAGTGATTCAGTTTCACCTTTTGTTCAACTATGTTACGTATTACCCAAGTCAAATTTATATTTATTGCCTACAAATATAGAAAATCATATTAGAAATAAATATAATCATTATTACCCTTTAGAGTATGAATTCAAATGGGCATTTTGTCGTTATTTTTGGGAATCACACCCTATTTTGCCGGAAATTCCATTGAATGTTTTGGAAAGAATTATTACACCGACCGAAAAGAAAAATGGGACAATATAGGCGAATGAGTTGTCTTTATATTTTTATTATAAAAATATAAAGATTTGTTACCATTATATATACAAGAATGGAAACACTTTTAGAAAAAATACAACAATTAGAACTCAAAAACAAAGAACTGGAAGAAAAATTACAAAAGTATACCAACAGCGATGGACATAAACGATATTATGAAAAAAATAAAGAAACTGTTATTCAAAAGGCAAATGATAATAAAAAAAAAACAAAAGAAACCAATCCGGAAAAAATTAAAGAATATGCTCATAGGGCATATTTAAAACGAAAAGAGAAATTACAAAAAGAAAAAGATTTAGGAATAAATACTTTTAATTAAAAGGATATAGAAATATTATCTTTAGGTATAATATACAATGGCTGACCCACCTAATAAATACAGGTGTCTAAAAATACCAATCACTTCTATTCTTCTTACTGATAATGAAGCAGAAGAAAATTTAATTGTGTTACAAAATGCCATTCTACGAGCCAACTCTATCACTTCCAAGACTTATTTTTTGATGCGTATCTGGTTGCTACATAAATATCATAGCAACCAAGATATTCCGGAATTGACGGAAGATACCGTAGCGATGTGTATGAAATCCTTATTGATTCCGTCTTCGGGACCCAAACCACAAGGTAACAATTCGGTTTTATTACAGGAATTTCTACAACTACATTCGTTTCCATTGGAAGATGGTAGTAATTTATCGGCTATTTTAGATTATTATACTACCACGATGATTACTGCCATTGAAAATAATATTAAAATGCGGTTCTTTGATTATGTGAATCGGTTTGTCACTTCTTATTTCAAACATCAATGTCAAGAACAATGGAATGATAAACAATTCAAAAAACAATTCTACAAGGAAATCCAATTGGTAAAAACCGATATACTTCATAATACGTTGACTTGTGATGAAAAATACCATCAATGGTTACAGGAATATCGTCACAAAATTGTTCCATCTACCTATAATATCAGTTATCATTATGACATCAAAGAAACACCTTATAAGTATGTGAAACATATGATTTTTATGTGTTTGGAATTGGAAAAGTTGGAAAGAAAATCCTTCCAATTTTTTCCTTTACAAACGAATATGATACCACGCCATATTCAAGTGGATACTAAAGCGTTGGTAGAATTGTTAGTAGATACCAAAAAACATCAATCCTTGTTAGATGTATGGATTACACAACCGAAGGTAATCAAAGACGGAAAAAATAAAGGAAAACCGAAGAACAAAACTAAAGCGGATTTATACAATTGTTTGGAAGAAAACAAGGAATTCATTTGGCACCGGTTCTTTGATATCAAGCAAACACGTAAAAATTATGTATTTGATTACACGATTATCACGGATGGCTACGCCACATCGTTACGATTTTTACATAAAGATTTTGTGGAAGAAGAACAAGTCAAGAAAGACAAAAGAAAATCCGGAAAAAAAGCATTGAATGGTTTATCCTGTAAAGAAAAGGAAAAAATCAAAACTGACAAATTTGAGAAACAAAAAGAACAAGCCAAAAAAAAACGAGAAGAAAACAAAAACAAACCCAAACCAACCAAGAAGGAAGAAAAACCGGAATTTCCCTACATTGATGAAGTGTCAAAAGAACAATTGGAAGGAAAACACATTTTCATTGACCCCGGAAAGCGTTCATTGTTTTCTATGATGGACGATGATGGTAACTTTTTCTCCTATACCAATCGTCAATACTTGAAAGAAACAAAACGATTGAAATACCACGCTTTACTGAAAAATTATAAAGAAAAAATTGGTATTTCTGCCATTGAAGAAGAGTTAAATCAATACAGTGCGAAAACCTGTGATTTGGAGAAATTTCAACAGTATGTTACCAAGAAATTACAAATCAATGAAGAAGTAGCACCCTTATATAGAGATACCAAATTCCGCCAATACAAATGGTACGCTTATATCAACAAGAAACGCACCGAAGATACAATGGTGAATAAAATCGTAAAGAAATACAGTAGTGACCACAAAATCATCATAGGGGATTGGAGTATCGGAAAGCAAATGAGAAACTTTATTTCCACGCCGAATCTAACCCTCAAACGAAAATTAAACAAGGTGTTTCAAGTATATAACATAGATGAATTTAGAACTTCTTGTTTGTCTTACAAAACAGAAGAACCATGTGAAAATTTGTATCTAAAATTCAAAAACGATAAACATCAAAAATTACGAAAAATACATTCTATCCTAACATATCAAATGGAAAATAACAGGAAGGGATGTATGAACCGTGATAAAAATGGATGTAAAAACATCCAAAAAGTATTCCAAAGTTATCTAACAACGGGTGAAAGACCGCTGAGATACCGAAGAGAATATAAATTCCAATAAAATAGGGTAACCATTATAACAGTAAAAAGTTATAATTGTGAAATATCCTAATGCCCTTCTGGGTGCTTTTACATCATTGAAAAGAAATTAAAGATATTTTCTTATTTTTTGTAAGAATCTTGTCCCATTTTTCTTTTCGGTCGGTGTAATGAGGCAAAATAAAATAAAACTTATATTTCATAATATACTAGAATATTATGAAATTTTTGATCGAATGGACTACGTTAATTATTAATTTGTTTGGTATTTATGTGTTATGGATAAGTGTTTTTTATTTTTCTTCCCATTTACACGTGTATTTATGTACACCTGATGGGTTTTATGGATTTCTAATATCACCATTTTTATACCAAACACCCCAATGTTTCGCTTTAAGATGGTTAATAACGAATGGATCTTTATATATAAATGCGTTTTGGACACTACTTGCTAGTATGGCAATTCGAAATTTATCATTCCATAACTAGAATTCTATACGGCTCCGAACTTCGTTATGCACCTCAGCACAACCTTCGGTTGTGCAAGGTTGCAATCGAAGGTTGCCGACCGTATGTTCCAGAAACTCCGCTCTCACGAGCTACGTTTATGGAACTAATGAACAACCACAATCTTCCATTAATTCATCAAAATCTTCCGAATAAAGAGTCGTTTTATTAATAAGATTTCCTATCAAAATATCTATCTTTTCTCTATTTTCTTCTAATATTTTTTTGGCTGTTTCTAATGCTTCTGAAACTAAACTAATAGATTCATTATCAATGATTTGTTTAGTATTTTCTGAATAACTATCACCTGTTCTAGCCAACATTGGATCCATATTTTTATTATAAAAAGCTTCTAATTCTTCACCCATACCATAATTACCAATCATACGTTCTGCCAATCCATTTGCTTGTTTTAAATCTTGTATGGCACCAACGGATATAAAATTGTTACCATAATATAAATATTCGGCTGCTTTACCACCCATCGCAATAATCAATTGTTTTTTATACAAATCTTTTGTATATAAACCACTTTCTGTAATATTTTGTCGTTCGTTGAATAATGTGTATCCACCAGCTCCATTATATGTACTCTGAACAGTTACTTTTTTTAGTTCAAAATATTCTTTAAAATATGAACATAAGAAAGCGTGTCCAATTTCGTGAATAGCAACCCTTTTAATTGATTCTTCACTTCGAGTCTCTACTTTTCTTATAAGACCAACAACTAATTTTTCCAATGCATCTAAGATATCCTGGTTTTGTATAATTATTTCTCCACGTCTTGCACAATAAATAGCTGCTTCATTTAATAGGTTTTTTAATTGAGCACCAGAGAACCCTCCTGTTAATTCTGCTACAAAATCTAAATTTACGTTTTCAGATAATTTTTTGTTTTTTGAATGAACATTTAATATATCTCGCCTTGAATTAGTATCTGGTAATGATACTTTAATAATTCTGTCAAATCTACCTGGACGCAACAATGCTTGATCTAAAATATCTTTACGATTGGTTGCTGCTATAATTAAAATACCATCATTGTCTGCGAATCCATCCATTTCAGCTAATAATTGGTTTAATGTTTGTTCTCGTTCATCATTTGCCATATTGAGTCCGACCCCTCTTTGACGTCCAATAGAATCAAATTCATCAATAAAAATAATACACGGTTTATTTTTTCTTGCAGTTTCAAATAAATCACGCACTTTTGCTGCACCAACTCCTACAAAAACTTCTACAAATTCACTTGCTGTTATAGATAGGAAATTTGCATCGGTATCACTTGCTATGGCTTTTGCTAAAAGAGTTTTTCCTGTTCCTGGTGGTCCTTCTAACAAAATTCCTCGTGGTATTTGAGCACCTGCTTGTTCATAAATAGTACCATTTTTTAAATAAGATACTATTTCGGTACATTCATCGAATATCTCTGGACTTCCTGCAAAACTATTTAATGTTATGTTGGATCTTTTCATATTTTCTTTATCCTTTTTTAAATCAAGATTAAGAGAACCTGGCATACCCTGTCCAAAAGGTCCACCTGAATTAGATCCATTTGAACTATTTCCTCTCGTCATTAAAAAAAACCGTCTTGCTATTGAAAAAATAATAGAAATGAAAATAAAAGGGAATACTGTATTGTTAATGAATTGATAAGTATCATATGCAATTGTTTGCATTTGTGTTGGTTGTTCTAATTTAATTTTAAAAACTGGTTCTACTTTGTTTTTTACGGAAATATCAATAAGGTCGTTTGTTACCTGAGGTATAATATCTGTAACAATAAAATCACTGAATATATCTTCACTTTCTATTTTACTTTCTGATATAACTTCATTGTATTTATTTGAAAAGTAAATTTTGGATATTTCTTTGTTCTGTATTTTATCAAGTAATTTATTGTATGGTACATTCTGCAATGTATATCTGTTTCGGAGAACATTTGTAATTTGAGATTCATCGTGCATTTTAATAGTTTTTAAAGGATTCTTTGAAGGTTTTACGGGCACCAAAGGTGCCGTAAAACCTAGATCAGCCTTAGATGTAGTGCGCGCAGACGATCTTCGATCGGATTGCTGCGCAATATCGACGGATGATGAAAATTTCGTAGATGACCATTGGGTGAAGGATTTAGTTCTATTAAACAACGATACGAATAAAAATGAAAAAAATATTATTTTCATAAATATAAATTTAAAAGATTTATATTTATATATTTTATTTTATTTAAGTTAATATGTCTTTTTCTCATTCCATCATCCGTCGATTTCATCCTTTCCTATAATCAGCTTTGCTGATTCGGAAAGGATCTATGTTTCGAGAAGCTGCTTAGCAGCGTATCGAAACGTCCACTGATCGAAGATCATCTGCGCGCACCAAAGTTCTCCGGTGGCCGCAGGCCACCTATGAACTTAGTAGTTGAGGGGCTACGCCCCTCTGACTACATCTAAAGATGATCTAGGGTTTACTCCGCTATGCTCCATAAACCCCACAAAGTATTTTTATTTACAGTTTAAAATAATAATAGACCAATTATAACCACGACATTAAATATTAATATATGTTTTATACATTTTCGCAAATTTTTTGCTTTCAAAAGCGTTTTTTCTATTTTTTCGTCTATATCTGCATTAATTTCATTATATCTGTCATCATTATGGTAATAATATACAAATCGTTCACTACGTATTTTTCCATTCCAATCACTTATTAATAATTTATATTCAATGATTTCTTTGTTTCCAAAACAAGAGTCATTTACATATTTTATACCGTGTACATCTAAATATACGCTTGGAGATAAATCATACCTATCTAAATCATAATTCGTATGCGTTAAAAGAACAGAAGTAGAGAAATATAATCGATTTGGATTGCTATAATATTCATGTATAAATGTTTTCTTAGGAATCGTCAATAACAATGCATACCGAATATCATTTTTGGGAATTTGTCCAATATATTTACCATTGCGTTTTTTATAAGTTGCACCTGTATATGATATGATTTCCCGAATAATTCCATTGGGCAAATACGCAAATTTATTGGATAATGTTGTCATTGTTTTATGGAATATATTTTATGATTATAAAATCGATCAATTTTACCGAATATATGAATTAAATATTGTAAAAGGGAGGGGGTCTCAGGGGGAACCGTA
>TBL_comb47_HYPODRAFT_10001556_pt1 | contig 29669 bp, 33 predicted proteins | sample TroBogypolimnion_40_FD_10682 | JGI IMG/M metagenome (IMG submission 10682) | reverse complement strand
ACCTAAAATAGGGACTTAAATGAATTCATATTGTATGTCAAGATGGACAATATGGACTGTCGCAAACTGCTATAATGCAGCAGTTTTGGATTATTTTTTTTTGTAAATTAGATGCGAAAGTTCAGATTTGTAAGACTTTCATCACTTAAAAGCTCACTCTTTGGTGTATATGTTATCACTAGAAAATCAGGTGTTGCGTAACGTGCGTTAATCTCTCTTGTATAAATAAGATCTTTATCATTTTCAAGAAGCAGAGTTTCAGCAGATGCATCCACACTGAGTTTTGGAATATAAAATGATAGAAAAACCACACTACAAAGTAATAAAAAAAGCGTTACTTTAGGATATTTTATAACTCGAGAAGTGTAGAAATTATGAATCATCTATATTGCGTCTGTATTTAATTCTGATAAAAACTGCTCAAAACTTTTTGTTTTTAGCGCTGCAGCAAACTGATTTCTGTAAGTTTGCACAATACTTACACCAAAAATATCAACATCATAGATCAGCCATTTTTTATCATCAGCTTCATAAAATTTATATACAACAGATTTCTTTTCTGTTTTTGTTATCAAATAACTTTGAAGAATCATGCGCTTATCTTTAACGATCTTCGCTTTTTCAAATTCTAGTTTTTCATCTGTATAAAGATGCAATTTACCTGTATAAGAGTTTTTAATTTTTTTATTAAAAACAGTATGAAACTTCGCTTTTTGATCCTCGTTAAGAGCTGTGTATGTTGCCTTACCTAAACATAGAGTTCCCATAAGCTTAAAATCAAAAAGAGGATCAACAAGTTTGATTAATTCTACGTCCTGCTTTGTCTTTGATATACCCTTATCTTTTAATATAGATGTTACTTTTTGGCTGTTGTTTGCCATCATAGTTGTGACGCTCTCTTCAACTCCTGCATGAAGTGAAAAAAACAATCCGAAGATAAAAATAAATAAAAATGATTTCAATATTACTCCTTAATTAACATTTCACGATTTTGTTCATAAGCATCTCGTATAAAAGGGTAAAGATCCAACGCATCTTTTCTAAACTCTTTATATTCATTGGCTCTCAGTGAAGCTTCATTGAAATTTTTGTATGCAATTATACCCCAAGACTCATACATATTGTCGCTCAGGTTATATTGGCGGTAATCTTGATAATAAACAGGATCAGCCGCCGTGTCTATTAAACCGCCTGCGAGATCACGCAGATTGTACTGTCCTAAAAATGGCAGTGCGATAGGAAATCCTCCGCCTACTCCATAATATCCAAGGGTTTGTCCAAAGTCCTCATTACTTTTAGAAAGTCCAAGCCAAGTTGTAGCGGGATCAAAAAATCCAAAAAGTCCTACGGTTGAATTGACTCCAAATCTTTCAACATCGATCCATGCTCTTTGAAATTTCAGCTGTAAAAGATTGTTCACAAAAGTAACAGGAAATTTGAGATTATCGAAAAAAGATTTAATCGAAGAGCGTACTACTTCAGGTGCGACGTACTCATATCCTTTAAAAAGATAAGGATCTAAAATATGCATAAAAACATAGTCATTAAAATTTGTAACAACGCGGTTATAGCCACTTAAAGGATCAAAAGGCTCACGCTTTAGTTCAACAAATTCATCGTTAAAATCATCAGCATCTGCCGCAAATAAAGATAAGTTGACAACTATTAAAAATAAAAAAACTAAACGCATATCCACCTCTTACATGTAGTGTCATAATAGCTTTATTCCTCTTTTGAAAAGCTTATCTTGCATCTTGACTTGGAAGTTTAATAAAATGCAAATAGCTATTTTGGTAAAATGTTTCACTTTTAATTTGGCTCACATGGAGAAATTGTATGGATAAAGCAAAATATATTTGGATGAATGGAAAATTCGTAAACTGGGATGATGCAAATGTGCATGTACTTTCACACACTTTACATTATGGAAATGGTGTAATAGAGGGAACAAAAGCGTATAAAACTGCAAAAGGTTACGCGATTTTTCGTTTAAATGACCATACAAAAAGACTCAAAGAGTCTGCAAAAATGACACTTATGGATATTCCTTACTCTGTCGAAGAGCTCAATGAAGCACAACTGGAGCTTCTTAGAAGAAATGAGTTTCAAGGTGACAATGTTTATATCCGTCCTTTTGCATTTTTAGGTTATGGCGTTATGGGTGTTTATCATAAGCATGCACCTGTTGAAACTGTTCTTGCTTCTTGGGAATGGGGTGCTTACCTTGGTGAAGAGGGAATGGCAAAGGGTATCAAGCTCAAAATTGTTTCTATGACTCGTCCTGCAAACACTTCAAATATGGGTAAAGCAAAAGCGACTGCAAACTACTTAAACTCTCAAATGGCAAAATATGAAGCTATTGATTGTGGGTATGATGAAGCACTTTTACTTGATGATCAAGGTTATGTTGCAGAAGCAAGCGGGGCTAGCTTTTTTCTAGTAAAAAATGGTGTTCTTATCACGCCTCCAAATGACAATTCATTAGAATCTATCACTCAAAAAACAGTGATTGAGATGGCTCAAAATCTTGGTATTGAAGTGGTTCGTAAACGCATCTCTCGTGAAGATGTATATGTTGCCGATGAAGCATTTTTAACAGGAACAGCAGCAGAGATTACGCCGGTACGTATTATAGATGCACGCACTATCGGGAATGGTGCACGTGGTGAGATGACAGAAAAACTTCAATCTCTTTACTTTGATATTGTTTTTGGACGTAACGCACAATATGAGCATTATTTAACTTACATCAATTAAGAGATTCGATAGAATCAAATAAAAAAAAGGAAAAAACAATATGGCATCAGATATGAATGACTATTTCAACAAGAAAAAAAATCAAAGCGGAGGTTCTAGCAGTGGTGACAACTCTTCACCAAAAGCGCCTCGTCCTCCGAAGATAGATTTTAATTTTGGTGGCGGAAAATCAGTCATCCTCTATGTAATCGTTGGCTTTCTCCTTCTATTGGTTATAGCAAAACCTTTTGTCATCATCAACGAGGGTGAACGCGGGATTCTTTCTACAAATGGAAAATATCAAGAGCAAGCACTTCTTCCTGGATTACACTTCATTATTCCTGTTATCCAAAGAATTTTTGTAGTCGATACAAAAGTAAGAATTATCAACTACGCGAGCGGTTTGGAAAAAAATGCCCAAGATGAAGGAATGAGCACAAAGCAAGCTATTACTGTCCTAGATAGACGCGGTCTACCTGTTTCTATAGAACTCACGGTGCAATACAGACTTAACGCTCAGTATGCTGCACAGACGATCTCAAACTGGGGCTTTAGCTGGGAAGATAAGATCATCAATCCAGTTGTAAGAGATGTTGTGAGAAATGTTGTCGGAAATTATGACGCAGAATCTCTTCCAAATGAGCGAAATACTATCGCTACAAAAATCGAAGATGGAATCCGTGATAATGTGAAAGCGCTTCCAAACTCACCAGCGATACTACAGTCTATTCAACTTCGTGAAATCGTTTTACCTGAACAAGTAAAAGTGCAGATTGAAAGAGTACAAGTTGCTAGACAAGAGGTTCAAAAAGCTGAACAAGAGGTTGCTCGTGCAAAACAAGAAGCTCTTAAACGTGCCGTAGATGCGCAAGGAAAGGCAAATGCCGTAACCATAGAAGCAGAAGCAAATGCCAAAGCAAATCTACTTATCTCCAAATCATTAACACATCAACTTTTACAACTAGAACAGATTAAAGTTCAAGGTGGATTTAACGATGCGCTCAAAGAAAATAAAGATGCAAAAATCTTCTTAACACCTGGTGGTTCAACTCCAAATATTTGGGTTGATATGAAAGATACAAAAGAGAAGATGACTTCGACTAAATAAGGCTTAGATGTAAGCCTTATCACGCAAGGAAAAAAATGCAAGAAATTTTAAACCGTGTTGATTGGCAAAAGCAGGAACTTCTTCCTGTCATTGTCCAAGATGTTACAAATAATGAAGTCCTTATGATGGCCTATATGGACAAAGAGGCTTTAGAACTCTCCCTACAAACAAATATTGCTCACTACTTTTCACGTTCAAAACAGCGCATCTGGAAAAAAGGTGAAAGCAGTGGACATATCCAAACTATCCATTCTTTTAACATCGACTGCGACAATGACACTCTCCTTATCAAAGTCACTCAAGAGGGTGTTGCTTGTCATACTGGACGCAAATCTTGTTTCTTTACAGAGCTTAAATCTGGCGATATACAAACTGAAGTGGAAGTAAATATTGATGCGATGTATGGAGTGATAGACACACTTTATCATACTATCCAGACGAGAAAACATGCTGATCCTTCCACTTCATGGACAGCCAAACTTTTTGCTAAAGGTGAAAATACTATTCTCAAAAAAGTGATAGAAGAAGCAGGTGAGTTCACTTTCGCATTTAAAGACAATGATGAAACAGAGATGGTCTATGAAGCCGCCGATCTAACATATCATATGCTTGTTGCACTTGCATATAAAAATATTTCGCCTGATCGTATAAAACAGGAACTCGCTCGTAGATTTGACATAAGCGGTATTGCTGAGAAGAACTCCAGAGAATCATGAAAGAAAAAATTTTAGAGTTCTTGCACGGACTGACAAATTACGACTATATACTATTTGCAGCTTTGTTCTTTGTTTTTTTGCTTCTGGTGATTTTAACACTCGTTTTAAGAAAAAGAGCTTTTTTTGCTTCTCTTTTTCTTATTTTGAGCCTTGCCACTCTTTTTATCGGCCCTTTTGTTGGCTATATTCAACTGCATGATTACTTATATAAATGTAATTCAAAAATTACTGAAGTCAAAGCCTTGGAATTCACTCCAGCCCTTGTAGTTACAGGAAATATTACCAATGAATCACAAAGAGATTTCTCTACATGTAAGATAAATGTTAACATCTTTAAAGTTGCACACAATCAAATACTTGATGCAATATTTCCTTTTAATCCGTTTCAAACGATGCAGGTAGTTGAAACAAATATACTACAAGGTGAGACACGTGATTTAAAAATTATTGTAGAACCTTTTAGCTATAAAGAGGATTATAATCTCTCTTTAGGAGTTGATTGTAGATGAGTACCTATTTTTTACCATTTGGCATTACCTCAGAGTTATTGTAACCTTACTTCTTATTGCTCTAGGAATTTTGATAGCAAAGAGACAAGAGAATCAAAAGATCGTTCTTCCTATGATTTTTTTAATTGTTTTAATTGTTATATTAATTGCAACTACTACACTCGTTGCACTTGATAAATACACAAAAAAAGTAGCTATACTAGACATAAATAACCATAGAATCTTAACAACTGAAAAAAATGTTTACACTGGCAGAGTGAAAAATGTAGATGATTACACCATTGGTACAGTTTCAGTTGAAATAAAACTTGTCAATAATGGACATGCAACAGGAAAAGTAAAGACAGGAAGCTTTTATAAAGCAAGTGGATTTGCAGACTTTTTTGGTGGTGGGGCCAATGTTTTTTATCAACCTCAAAGTTTGCAGTAGCAACAGATCTTCAACCAAATCGTTCAGAATCATTTAGGGTTGTCTTTGATTACCCAGCTTATTTTCATAATGTTACAGACTTTGCAAGTGCAACGGCTCACTAATATTTTAAGCCGATTTTCTTTAAAGAAGCATTGATATTTCTAACCTGCTTATTTTTATCTCGGCACCACAAAGGTGCCAAAAGTGAATCATCATCCATTCCAGCCGTAATCCTCTGAACGCTTACATGGTAAGGTTTCATGAGAAGCGCTTGATTTAAAACTTCTAGATATTCCTCTTCATCTATTGGCGTAAACTCACCGCGGGCAAACTCATTTGCCAAAGCTGTTTTTTTTACAACATAAAGCGGATGGTACTTGACTGAGTCTATTCCCCATTCATACGCTTGCTTAGCCGTTTCAAGCATCATAGCTCTGTCTTCACCTGGAAGTCCAAAGATAAGATGTCCACAGACGTTTAATCCAGCCTCTTTAGCTTTTAAAATCCACTCTTTGACATTTGCGCTGTTATGGCCGCGATTGATTCGTTCTAATGTTTCATCATATACAGACTGAATCCCAAACTCAATCCAGATCTCTTTTGTCTTGGCGAGTTCTACTAAATAGTCAAGAGTTTCTTGAGTGATGCTGTCGCTTCTCGTCCCGATACTAAGTCCTACAACATTATCAAACGATAGCGCTTTATCGTATAAGGCTTTAAGAGTTTCAAACGGAGCATACGTATTTGTAAATGATTGAAAATAAACCAAGAATTTTTGCGTGTCATATGATTTTCTCTGACGAGTGCTGAGAGCATTAAACTGTATTTCTAACTGCAGAAGCTGTTTTTCTAAAAAAGGATTTTCATTAGAGGCAAGATTGAGATGAAAACCTTTAAGAGGTTTTACAGCATCTAAGCTTGGACTAAAAGAATCATTTTCACAAAAGGTACATCCACCTTTTGCGACTGTTCCATCTATATTCGGGCAGGTAAAGCCCGATATTGAAACTGCAGTTTTATGCACTTTTGTGCCAAACTTATCTTGTAAGTATTTACCAAAAGTGTATATCTGTTTTGTTTGCATACCTAAACTATGTACTTTCCTGTAAAACATGCAGTACAGTATTTATCTTCATTTGCAGCATTGACACTTCTCAGTAATGCTTCTTCGCTCAAATAAGCCAAAGAATCTGCTTCAATAAAATCACAGATCTCATCAATAGACATATTTGCCGCGATAAGCTTATCTTTATCTGGAGTATCTACACCATAAAAACATGGATCAGTCGTTGGAGGTGAAGAGATACGCATGTGTACTTCTCTCGCACCCGCATCTTTGAGCATTCTAACAATTCTTCTTGAAGTTGTTCCACGCACGATAGAATCATCCACAACGATAACAGATTTTCCTTTGATAATATCTATCATCGGAGAAAGTTTCATCTTTACCTTCAAATCACGCATCTCTTGAGTTGGCTCGATAAATGTACGTCCGATATAGTGATTTCTCATAATCCCCATCTCATAAGGGATACCGCTTCCTTGAGAATATCCGATAGCCGAAGGTACGCCGCCATCTGGAACAGGGATAACGATATCTGCATCTACGGGCTTGATTTTTGAGAGTTCAACTCCCATATTTTTTCTCATTTGGTAGACACTTTGTCCATAAACACTTGAATCTGGACGTGCAAAATAAACATATTCAAAAATACAGTGTTTTGGAGTTGGTTCAAATACTTTGATACTTTGAGGTGCTTTATCATCTTCAAATATCAAAAGTTCACCTGGCTCTACATCACGAATATATTTTGCACCGATAAGATCAAATGCACATGTCTCGCTGGCAACTACGTAACCGCCATTGCCGATTCTGCCAAGGCTTAGTGGCCTAAACCCGAATCTATCACGCATAGCAAACATCTTTGTACGACTTAAAAATACAAGAGAAAATGCACCCTCTATGCGTTTAACAGCATCGATAATACGGTCAACAAGATGTTCTTGTTCACTTTTTGCAATCAAGTGGATAAGATTTTCCGTATCCATAAAAGTTTGAAAAATCGCACCTTTTTTGATCAAGGCATCACGTACTTCTTGTGCATTTGTAAGATTTCCATTATGAACTATCGCCATTTCACCAAGATCGTATCTTGCAAATACAGGCTGTGCATCAAGGATGGAATCGTCACCCGCAGTAGAATATCTTGTATGACCTATGGCATTTTTGCCTTTAAGTGTTTCAAGTTTTTTCTCATCAAAAACGCTCATAACGAGTCCACGGTCTTTGATAGTGTGTAGTTTTATTCCATCAGCTGAGGATATTCCAGCAGCTTCTTGACCACGGTGCTGAAGTGCATGAAGCGAAAAATAAGCTAATTTAGAAGCTTCTTTATGACCAAATATCCCAACTACAGCACACTTTTCATTCATATTTTCAAGCAAGATACAATCCTCGTAAATCTAAAATAATTCTATTTGCGAATTCTACTAAAAAAGAGCTAAAAGAGCCCTTTTCAATTTTAACTACAATTCCAAACAATCAGCAATACTATATAAGCCCTCAGGTTTATTTACAAGCCATTTTGCAGCGCGAAGAGCACCTTTAGAAAAAGTATTTCTACTTGTAGCTGTGTGACCCAGCTCAATAAACTCTCCATCATTGTAAAAACCTACAGTATGACGTCCAACGATATCGCCGCCACGTAAAGCCATAACTGCGATCTCATCTTTTGTTCGCTCACCTATATTACCGTTTCTCCCGCTTACTCTAACTTTATCAAGGTCTAAACCTCTTGCATCAGCCGCTGAATATGCCAATGTAAGTGCTGTTCCACTTGGAGCATCTTTTTTGTGTCTATGATGTTGTTCGACAATCTCTATATCAAAGCCCTCCAAAGTTGCAGATGCGATATGTACAAGTTTACTGAGTAGTGCAACCCCAAGAGACATATTTGTTGCATACAAAATAGGCATCATCTCGCTTGCATCTTTAAGAAGATTCATTTGATGAGAATCTAATCCAGTAGTACCTATAACTAAAGGTTTGGGAGTTTTTATAGCTTCTTCTAGAAGAACTTGACATGCTTGGGGAAGAGAAAAATCTACAACGATATCACAAGCATTTAGAAATGTATGCATATCGTTTGTAACTAAAACTGATGGATCAATAGAAAAATCTAAATTTTCTCTTACATACACCGTTGAAAGTGAAACATTTTCTTCTTGCTTTAAATCTTCTATCAATAAACGGCCAACTCTTCCACTCGCTCCAAAAACTCCAACTTTAATCATTACACATAATCCTTAATTTTATTTATCCACTTTAGTGGTTTAATTTTTCATCTACATAAGAGATTGCTTGGAGTGCTGCGACTGCACCATCTCCCGCCGCACATACAACTTGCTTTGGTGCTTCTATTCTGATATCACCTGCTGCAAAAAGACCCGCATTAGAAGTCCTCATACTAAGATCGACTATAACTTCTCCAGCACTATTGAGCTCACAAAGAAAATTGCCATCTTCTTGCATTAAAACTTGATGATTGACATTATTTCCAACAAAAGTAAAAACTCCAGGAACACCGATCTCTCTTGTTTCTTTATCTTTATTTATAACTCTTATCCCTGTAACACCCATCGCATCGCCATACACTTCTTCTGGTGCAGAGTTTAGTACCAACTCTATATTTTCAGTTGATTTCACACGTGCAACTGTATTTGGAGAAGCACGAAATGTGTCACGACGGTGAATAAGATACACTTTTTTACAGATTTTTGCCAAATAAAGCGCTTCTTCTAAAGCAGTATCGCCGCCACCGACAACTGCGACTTCTTTACCTTTGTAGAAAAATCCATCACATGTAGCACAGGTACTTACACCGCGTCCAAAAAACTTATCTTCTCCGGCAAATCCTGCACGTTTTGGAGTTGAACCAGTACATACGATAACACTGTATGCTTCTTGAGACTTGCCATCACTTGTATGAATCAAAAAGTTATCGTTCTCATTTTTAGAAACGCGAGTTACTTCTGACATTTCATGTTTTAAACCAAACTTTTGACACTGTTCAGGCCACGGAATCATCAGATCCATCCCAGTGATTTCGCCTGTAACACCAGGATAATTTTCTATCTCACTACTTTGAGTGATCTGCCCACCGGGCATCCCCTTTTCATACATAATTACGTTTTCTAAACCGCCGCGAGTCGTATAAAGTCCAGCCGTAAGTCCAGCAGGTCCACCACCAATAATTGCACAATCTAATATCATATTTTCCATCTANNGCTCTTTTATTTTTGTATTTATTTAATCTAATGTATCAAGATTTTGTATCATACTATCTTGTTTATAAAGACTCTCTTTGACTTTTTTTATAATAAAAATAGATGGAGAATTATAGATATTAAACCTCGAGATAAGTATGTAATTAAAATATGAAAAAGTATGCGCAATCAACGTTGCACTAAAGAAAGAAGTGAAAGGTGTTGTAATGACTAAAAAGGCTCTGCCTCCTTTAGCCATCACTGCTCCCTAATTATAATAGAGAGTTTAGTTTATCTTGGAATGCTTGTTTTGAAGCAGCTCCAACCATTTGTTCTACCATCTCACCATTTTTGAAGAATAAAATAGTTGGGATTGAACGGATACCAAATTTCACAGCAATCTCTTGCTCTTCATCAGTGTTTACTTTACAGATTTTTGCTTTTCCGTCAAAATCTGCAGCCAGCTCTTCAATAACAGGAGCGATCATACGGCAAGGTCCACACCAAGGAGCCCAGAAGTCTACCAATGCAACGCCTTCGTTAATTGTTTCTTCAAAATTTGCTGAAGTTAATTCGATGTATTTTCCCATGGTTTACATTCCTTTTTTTGTTTATATAATGGGGTATTATACAAATGATATCTTTAAACTCTCTTATAATCTGAGGGCTAATACTCTTTTCTTAAATTTTATGCTTTGGTATTTGAATAACAAAGCAAGTTTTCTCATTTAAACTTTCTACTTTTATAGACCCAAAAAATTGTTTTTCGATAATCATTTTACTCATATAAAGCCCAAGTCCTGTACCATTTTTACCCTTGGTACTAAAATACGGTTCAAATAATTTTTCCATATTTTCCGCAGAGATTCCCGCTCCATTATCTTCGATAAAAATAGAAATATTTTCATCTTTACTGCTTACATGTAAGTGTATAAACTTATTTTCTTTTGTAACTGTGCTTAGCGAATCTATTGCATTATTGATGAGATTGAGCACAACTTGTATAAGTTCATTTGCATATACTTTTATGTAAATTTCATACTCTTTTTCCATGAAAATCTTAATTTTCTTTTCATCTGCTCTCGGCTGTGTTAGATTGAGTACTTTTTGTAAAAGCTCATGGATTTCAACAGTAGTATGTTTTCGATCTGGACGAAAATATGTCTGAAAATCATCCACGGTTTCTGAAAGGTAAAGGATAGTTTCACTGATTTTACACAAAGTATTATTATACTCAGCAATATCACAAGTTATTCCCATCATCTTTTTGATCTCTAAATTTGAAATCTGCAAAGTAATAGTCGAAAGCGGTTGTCTCCATTGATGCGCTATCATAGAGATCATCTCTCCCATAACCGCCTGTTTTGACTGTACACTGAGGAGTTTGTCTTTTTGTATCAGCTCTTCCACTTTTTCATGAACCGTCTTTTCCAAAGATTCATTTATCTCTTGAAGTTCATGTGTTTTGATCTTTACCTGCACAGCAAGCTCACTGTTAAATCTTTTGAGTTTTCTCTGATAATAGGCCATAATCGAGATAATAAATCCTAGCGCAATAAGAATTTTTAGAACAAGACCATAATCTGTACCCTCTTTATATCTCGTAAGTCTCCAACTATTGACAATATTTTCTATCTGCTGAGGAGGAATATTTCCAATCTCTTTTTGCATAATCGATAAAAGCAGAGACTGATCTTCCCTCACGCCGATACTTCTACATAAAGGGTTTTCTTTTGCCAAAAAACCATTAATTTTGAATTTGCCATAACCATATTTATTGATAAGATAATCTGCTTTGAGGTCTACTTCTACTGCAGCATAAGCTTCACCCTGTAAAACTTTTTTGACTATATTATTGATGTCAGGGTCAACATTGATATCAAGATATGGGTAAAGTTTTAAAAGATACTTTTTATACATCAGAGAAGGCACAAGAAGTTTTTTATCTCTCAATATTGTAGGATCTCCAATAAAAGGTTTATCGAGTGTACCTATTAAAGTAAAATAACTCTTAATAAGTGGTTTGGTCGTTACAATGTTTGTAAGTGAATTACTTCCTGTTGGTACGATGGAGACTAGATCGCATTCGTAATTTTTTATTCGCATCATCATCTCTTCTTCAGACTTTGAAGCTATAGATATAAATTTTAGATCCAAATCTTTTGCGATAATCCCATAGATATCAGGCATAATTCCCATATATGTATGATCAGTATATCCATCATATGGAAACTGATCGTGACGCACACAAATTTTCATCTGATGATGTTGTGTGAGATAAGCAATTTCAGCTTCGGTAAATTTCGACTTTGTATCTTCATTACGACTTACGATAAAACTATCAATTGTCTTATCGCTTTTGATATGATAATTGGCTTTGAATATCTCCATTTGTCTATTGAGAAAGTTTTTATCAATGGAACCAACACTGTATGTAAAGGGCAGAATGAGTTTTGTTATCCCTTTTGCTTCATGTTTGAGATCATCTACCGAGATATCATGAGCATACTTTTGGTGAATAATATTGACCATTTCATCTTGATGAGAGAGTGCATATTCCCAGCCTTTGGTCGTTGCGTCTCTAAACTTCTCGGTTCTTAATTTGTGTTCATGCAACTCTTCATCTGAGGTAAAGAGTTCGAGCTGTAAATTAAATGTTCCATAATCGCTTGGGCTGATAATATTATATTTAACACCCAGTTTGTCGAGTTTATATGGCTGATCTGACACGAATGCGGTCATTGCATCGATGTTTTTATTTTTAATAAAATCCTCAATATTATAAGTGTGTTTCACAAAGTTAAAACTATCACTCTTTATCTTGTATACATCAAATAAAGGCCTGAAATTAAGATCAAAGTCCTCTTGACCAGTAGCCATAATCGTTTTCCCCACAAGATCCTGCGGTGATTTTATAGTGGGCTTCGTAATTAAAACAAGTGCCGAACGTTTAAAATAGGAAGCAAGAAGATTGATCTTTCTGTTTTGCAGATACTCTATAAGGATATTTGAGTTGTAAACGCCGTACGTCGATCGCTGAGAAAGAACCTCATCGACAATATTAATTCCAAATTTATACTCTTTGAGATCAACATCAAGTCCAGCATCTTTATAAAATCCTTTTTCTTTTGCCGCTATAAACCCCGCAAACTCAAACTGATAGCGCCAGTGTAACTGCACAGATACTTTCTCTAAACTCTGTTCCCCTCTGCCTTCGGCAAATAAAAGATGAGAAAGTAAAACAAAAAGGATAAAAAATATTTTCAATTATTTTCCTAATGCTTTTATTGCATCTTCAAAACTTCCTTTTAATATCCTTGTAACAGAACAAGCGATCATGAGATTTATCGGATAATCAAAATCCTCAATCATTCTCCCCTCTTTATCAACATAAAAATCACCCGATAAAGTTTTTTCGTCTTCTACAAACTGCTCAGGATAAGCAAGCGTAGAATCCATATATCCAACGACTTCTTTGCCGAGTCCATAAGCATATCCACACTCCCAAATCGTTCCGCTGTCAGGCTCTTTTCCACGAAAAGGATTCAAGTTTGCCACTACGATATCAGCTCGCTTGATGAGTTCTACATTGGCTTCAAAGATATCAAGCGCTATCTTTTTTTTATCTTGATTAAAATCGATCACATTATCAAGAGGATACATCCCCTCATATCCAAAATTTTTACAAATTTGCGCATACTTTTTACCGATCTCAATAGAGTCTGGCTCAAAAACATCAGGCCCTGCAATATATATTTTCTTCATCTTTTTCTCTTATATGTAAAATAAGTGGAAAGAATAGCAATTTTTTGTAAAAACAATGCTTTAAATGCCTATTTTTAATAGCGAATAGTATAAAATACACAAATTAAAACAAGGAGAAAGATGATTTTCTTGGATAAACTATTATTGACACTATTTTTTAGCAGTTTTTCTGTTGCGGATTCAAATCTTTTAAATACAACTTATTCTTTTAAAGATTTGAGCGTCAACTATCTTGACTGGACAAGAAAGACTGAAAAAGCCTCTTTTCAAAGAGATTTTGGATATTTAGAACTTGAAGGCGGAGCTGGATTTTCATGGGGTGATATCTATGGATTTGCAGACTTGGAAAATCCTACAAGAAGCTATGATGGTGTTCCCATGAGTAATAGACGTTATATTTTTAAACCCATTATGGATATCAAACTTTTTGATTCATCCTGGTATCTTTATGCTCAAGACTATAATCTCTACTCGAGAGATTTTTATGTCTCCAACTTTATAGCTGGACTTTCTTATAAATTCATCAAAGACGGACTCTTGTTTCAGCCTTTTTTAGCACCTCACTACCAAGAAAGTAATTATTACAGTGGATTTAACGGCTATATGTTTGGATGGTTTTTGAACTATGATTTTTCTTTCAACAAACAAAAATTTACGATCTCACAATGGCACGAAATGGAGTTTGACCGAGCAGAAGCGCACTATCTCGCAGATGATGGAAGCAGAACTGGAGATGGAGAATCGTATGGCGTGCAAGGAGCTCTTTCCTTTTGGTGGCGTCCGATACAAGAGATTACAACAGGAATCCAATACCGATATGCGCTCAATAAGCTCGGGGTTTATGGTTATCAAGATGGATTTATCTATACGCTCAAATACAACTTCTAAAAAGTGATATTTTCTATCATATCTATAGAGATCGGAGTAACGATGATTGCATCGTACATGTAAGCCGATTTGACACCATTTTTTTTAAGATAAGTGTCACCAGTTTTTAGAAGTTTTCTTAATTTTAACGGTGTAATATTTTGTACAGCAAGCTCATAATCAAGCGCACTTTTAACTTCTACAAAGTGCAAAACATCATCTTTAAACGCGATGATGTCAATCTCGCCAAATCTTGAATAAAAGTTTCGCTCAACGACTTGGTAGCCATTTTCAAGAAGATAGTTGCAAGCTTTACTTTCTGCTATATCTCCTTTTGCTCTACTCATACGACTGGAACTATCTCAACTTTTATTGATTTAAAAGCGGCTGTTAAGATCAGCTCGTCACTCTTATCTCCAAAGAGATTATTTATCTTTGAAGCGGCATGATGGAAAGTACAAAACAATGTCTTCGGCTGGACTTTTTCTGTAAACTCTACAGTGAGAGGAGTTGTCTCGCCGTTTTCTGATTTGAGTATGACTGTAGCTGTTGGAAAATCTGTCTTGTCACCTTCAAATACCAAAAGCACATCTTCATCATAACGTTTGTTTAGTTTCTCACTTCTTGAAGTCTGAGCCGCATTATTATAATGAGCGATTGTTCTTCCCGTAGTTAAATGATAACCCGTGAGATCTTTTTCCAAAATTTCTTGAATCATCCCACGAAGTTTATATTGATGATAATGAAATTCCCCAAGCCCATCATCTGTTCTAAAATCTAACTGATGGAGAATCGGTGTATCTTCAGTGTGAACTGGCCACTGTAACCCTCTTTTTCTATGACGTTCAAGTCTAACATAAGAAGCTCCGCTAAAACGACGATATGCCACTTCACGAACCTCATCCCAAACATCATTTGAATTTTTATAGTTAGAAGTTCCACCCATTTTATTGTCCAAAATCTGCAACACTTCCCAGTCATCAGGAAGGTCTGATTTTACAAGTGGTTGGGAAAGATGCAGGCGGCGCATCGCATTGATATACACACCCGTTTTTTCATATGCAGATTTTACACCTACGACTATGTCAGCGCGCTGTGCGACATCTGTCATAAAAAGTTCTTGCACAAAAAGAAGGTCAAGATTTTCAAACGCCCTATCTATTTTGTTGAGATTTGGATGGATATGTGTGATATCTTCACCAATGTTTAGCACCGCCTTAATACGGTTTTCAAGCATCTCATCAACCAACTGCGGTGTCATCAGACCTACCTCTTTTGGCTCTTGATAATCAGGATCATAATATGGAAGCATTCCCATATCACAAGTACCTTGAACATTATTTTGTCCGCGAAGAGGCATCAGTCCAGCACCGGATTTGCCGATATTACCCGTCATAAGAGCTAAATGAGTTATCGCCATAACTGCGTATGAGCCATCAAGGTGTTCTGTAATTCCAAGTCCCCAAAAGATCATCGATTTTTTAAGTGCGTACTCACGAGCGATCTTTGGAATCATTTTTGAAAGAGATTCATACCCTTCGATCTCTTCAAAATATTTCGGATTTGCGTATGGATCATTTAAAATCTTTGCTTTAAAATCCAAAAATCCTTTTGTACGCTCTGCGATAAAACTTTCATCATAAAGCTCTTCATCTATGATCGTGTAAGCCAGCATATTTAAAATCAAAAGATTTGCTTCATGAGGCATAATCGCTTTATATTTTGCAAAGCGGTGAAGTTTTATTTCGCGCACATCAAAAACTGCTAAGTTATCGTGCTCACGTGCAACATCCAAAATACGATTAGAAATAATCGGATGTGCTTCTGTGGTATTTGAACCGATAACGATCATAAACTCGCAGTTGTAGATATCGTTATATGGATTTGTCGCGGCACCTTCACCAATGGTTGTTCTCATCCCTTTAAGACTAGGAGAGTGACATACTCTCGCACAGTTATCCACATGCGGAGAGTTTAAAGTATGACGGGTAAATTTTTGAAACAGGTAAGAGCTCTCACATGAAGTTCGTGCGCCTCCGATAGAGCAGACACTTTTATCTCCATACTCTTTTTGAATTGATTTTAGTTTCATAGCCGTAGCTGTCGTAGCACCATCAAGTGTTGTCTCAAACCAAGTTTCATCTAAATCTACTAAAGTAGAGGCTACTCGCTCTTTAATCTCTGGATTTTTTTCCAAAAATGATTTACGGATGCGCGGAATTCTCAGTCGATCTGGTGAATCAACAAAGTCAAAACCATATTTGCCTTTGATACAAAGTTTCCCTTGAGAAACCACACCATCTGGATGAGCAAAAATACTCTCGATTTTGTTTGTTGCAACATTTACATTTGCCGCAATATCACAGCCGACTCCACAGTAAGTACAAACACTGTCTATTATCTCAATATTTTCCATCTCGCTCATCCCACTCTTATTTGTTTTTGGAGTGTATACTTTTTTGTCTTAAAAAGTGTGCAAGCAAAGAGAGTAGCTCTTTCTTTCAATAAACTCTCAGTAAACTGATTCTTTTACAATCTCCATAGTTGAAGAAGAAAGCCTAATTCGTCCCTCTGTCTTTTCAATTTCTTCTAAAATTCTGATGAAAAGGTTGGTCCTTGTTGTACGACGTTGTTTATAATCTACAACATAACGAAGATGAAATTCTATCCAATTATCTGTAGCAATTACGCCTACCATAGGACTAATCGATTGATCTTCTACAAGTACTTGCCGCCCTAGATGCTTCCATCTCTCTTCAAACGATTCAGTATATTTACTTGTAACTTCATTTGCAACACGAGTGAGAAGCTCTANAACTTCATTCACAGGACTTCCATAATGCACGGGAAGTTTGAGTTCATCCCATAAAAATGGAANNTCNCCTGAGTAGTTATAGACCGCATCTTTAAAAATAAAATTATTTGCAATGCGAACAACCCGTCCTGTGTATTGGTCACTTCTTACCCATTCGCCACACTCCATCAGNGTTGTACTCAGCACTCCGATATCGATAACATCTCCGGTTATGGTACCCACTTTNACCCGATCACCTACTTTATAAAACGATGNAAAGATGATAACAAGCCATCCAGCAATACTTGCGATAACAGTTTGAAGAGAAAATGCGATTCCTCCAGCTATGATGCCAAAAAATACAGCAAAATTTCCCATATCTTTTTTAAAAGTAGAAAGTAAAATAATAAGGAAAATGAGATATCCAAAAAAAGCAATCACTTTTTGTAAACGGTAGCGAACACTTTTATCCTGCACTTTTTCACTTACAACTCTTCGTATCAGATAGATAACCAGAAAAAGAACTCCAAGAGTTATCATGGAAGAAATAACCCTTCCTCCAAAATTTTCTAGGAAACTATAACTCATCCAAGTATCAAGAAAATTATTCATTTGAGTGAGACTCCGCTTATGATTTATACAAGGAGTCTACAACTCTTTGTCTTAAAAATCGTGGAAGGAAAGTAAGAATTTTTATAAGAAAATAAAATCGTAGAGGAAAAGCATAAAAAGATTTTTTCTTTTCTATTGCCTGCACGATTCTCTGTGTTCCATCCTCTAAACTCATAAAAAATGGCATTGAAAAATTATTTTTTTGCGTCAAAGGGGTATCAATAAATCCTGGCAAAATTGTAATCACATCTATCCCATGAGGCTTGTATTTATATGCTATCCCCTCAGCATAAGCGTTGAGTGCTCTTTTAGAAGAACTATACGCAACAGAACTTGGCATAGAGATAAGTGAAGCAAGTGAAGAGATAAAGACGATAGTTCCACTTTTTTGCTCTTTAAACTTTGGAAGTAAAGGTTCTAAGATAGCGTGATTTGAGAGAAGGTTTGTATCATAAAGTCTTTTAAAATCATCAAACGGGGTGACTTCAAGCGAATGCCCAATGGAGATACCAGCATTTAAAATCACCATATCAACAGAGCCGATCTCTTTTATTTTTTCTTGAAGTATCACAAATTCTGTGATATCGACAGCAATGATTTCACTCTTACATGTAAGACTTTTTTGAAGTTCTTGGAGTCTGTTTTTATTTCTAGCTAAAAGGATTAAATGATTATTTTCTTGGTCATAATGGCGGGCAAGTTCTACTCCTATGCCACTACTTGCTCCGGTGATGAGTATCTTCAAACGATACGAATCATAACCGGTTTGGAGTTTACAAAGTCAAGTTCTTCGATACTTAAAATCATATTTTGGATATCTTTTTCTATCGCTGTATGTGTTGAGATGAGGAGATTTGCACTCGCATCACGCGAAGGACGTTGCAAGATTGTCTCGATAGAGATATTGTGATTTGCAAAAATAGTCGTAATCTTTGAAAGAACGCCTGCTTTGTCTGAAACATTGATACGAAGATAGTATTTTGACTCTATCTCTTCTATTGCTTTGAGTTTCAATCCGCCCTCGAGTGGCTTATCAAATCCAAGCATCGGCTTACTTTTTCCGCTTCTTGCAATATCGATGATATTTGCGATAACAGCACTCGCCGTAGCATCGCCGCCAGCACCCGCGCCATAATAAAGCGTTTCACCCACTTTATCACCCACAACACTGATACCGTTCATAACACCATCGATCTTTGCGATCATCTCATCTTCATCGATTAAAGATGCATGCACACGAAGTTCCACTTCATTGCCGATTTTTTTAGCAATTCCCAAAAGTTTGATTCTATAACCAAACTCTTTTGCGAAGCTAATATCATCTTGAGTAATGTTTTGAATCCCCTCGATTAAAATCTCTTCAGGTTTTGCATCAATTCCATAAGCGATGCTCGCCAAAATGAGAAGTTTATGAGCCGCATCAAATCCACCAACATCAAATGTGGGATCAGATTCTGCGTAGCCGAGTTCTTGCGCTTCTTTTAAGATCGAAGTATAAGACACGCCCTCGACACTCATTTTTGTAAGCATATAGTTACATGTACCGTTCATGATCCCCATAATCGACTGGATATGGTTTGCTGAAAGTCCATCACGAAGAGCGTTGATGATGGGAATGCCACCAGCCACACTTGCTTCGTACTCAAAAGCAAGATCGCCTGCTAGCTCTTGGAGTTCGTAGCGGTGATATGCTAAAAGTGCTTTGTTTGCAGTGACAACTGCTTTGCCGTTTTTAAGTGCGCGCTTGACAACTTCAAAAGCATCTTCAACGCCACCCATAAGCTCTACAACAACGTCGATCTCAGGATCATTCAGCACATCATCTGCATTGTCACTTAAAATAATATCAAGATCTCTTTTTTTAGACAGATCACGAACAACCCCGCTTTTTACTTCTATCTTTGTTCCAGCGCGAGCAGAGATGATCTCCTGATTATCTTTTAAGATATTTACTACTGATGTTCCAACTGTTCCAACACCAATAATTCCGACTTTGATCACTCTGCATCCTTAGCATCTTTAAGTTTTTTCAAAAACAGTTTAACATTTTTTGCAGCTTGGCGAATGCGCTTGTCATTTTCAATAAGAGCAATACGCACATATTCATCACCATATTCGCCAAAACCAATTCCTGGAGCCACTGCGACATGTGCCTCTTTCAGGAGTTGTTTTGAGAACTCTAAAGAACCAAGATGTAAAGCGAAATCAGGGATTTTTGCCCACACAAACATACTTGCCTGATTTTTTTTCATCGGCCAGCCAGCTTTATTGAATGCATCGAGTAATACACCTTGTCGATGATCATATTTGTCTGTAATATCTTTGACACATTGCTGATCACCATTTAATGCCACAGTCGCAGCAACTTGGATAGGAGTAAACATCCCATAATCAAGCCATGATTTTATCTTCTGAAGTGCGCCGATAAGTTTTTTATTTCCTACGAAATAACCAACACGCCATCCAGCCATATTGTAGCTTTTTGAAAGTGTAAAACTCTCTACTGCTACATCTTTAGCCCCAGGAACACTCATGATTGAAGGCGTTACGTAACCATCAAACGTGATATCTCCATAAGCAATATCTGAAATAACATAGAAACGCTCTTTTTTCGCCATAGCGACAAGTCTTACATAAAAATCTTGTGTCACTGTCGCTGTTGTAGGGTTATGAGGAAAGTTTACAAGAACAAATTTTGGTCTTGGAGAATTCTCTTTAAACACACGCTCTAAGTCTTCAAAAAATTTATCTTCATCAACTTTATAATCTTCATCATACGCAAGACCGAACTTGACGACATTTCCGCCAGCTAAGATAAATGCATAAGAGTGAATAGGATAAGTAGGATCTGGAACAACTGCAACGTCACCTGGATTTGTGATTGCATATGCTAAGTGAGCATATCCTTCTTTACTTCCCATAGTTGCGACACACTCAGTTTGTGGATCAAGATCAACTCCGTAGCGGCGTTTGTACCAGTCAGCTATAGCTTGAAGAAGTTTTGGAATTCCTTTAGATACAGAATATCCTTGGGTTTTGTTTTTTTTGGCAGATTCAATAAGTTTTTCTCTAATATGTGCAGGAGTGTCCCCATCTGGGTTACCCATACTAAAATCTATAACGTCCGCACCAGCACGACGCTCTTTCATTTTCAATTCATTCACTTCCGCAAAAACATATTTTGGAAGTCTATCCATTCTATCAAATTTTATTTCATCAAACATTTGTGTTATCCTGCCTAAATAAATTGCAGAATTTTAACATAAATATCTCTATAAATTCTTTAGCATCCCTTGAAAATTATCTAGATGCTTGCGCCTCAATGTTGAAACCATTTTTAATATTGTTTAAAGAATACAAATCGGCTATTTTCATATAGACCGTGTCTGATGGAAGATCAACAGAAACTTGAGATGTTTTACTATCTATTTTTTGTACTTTTAAAAGATGTAAATTTTGATCATAAAATGTAATTGAAGGATACCAACTATTCGCACGATTTGAATCAATACTTACTTTGCTTACACTAGATACATCAACCCATTTTTCACTCATATCTCTCTCGGAAGTGATATTTGTAGCCAAATCAAGTTTAGCAACGCTCAAATGTGCCCTGTTCATATCTATCTCATAACTCCAAGAAGCTGGATTTGCTGTTTGGATATCTATGATATGACATCCTGATTTTGCAAGTTCTGCGTCTAAAACTATTGGATCGAGTACTGAATCTCCACTATACTCTATGCTCCACAAAAACTCAGATCCTGCGATATGAGATTCTTTTGTCATATATTTATAGTAGCCAATATTTCTAAGTGCATCAGAGATGATCTTCACCAAAAATATTGGAGAACCTTTTGTAGAAAAACTTAAAGTGATATCTTGTGATGTTTTTAAAGAAAGATTCACAAGTTTATTGTTTTGGAGCGCTTGCATCACTTTGATGACATCAACACTGCTTCCATTATAATAATTGCTTTTTTGCTTGAAAATAACATCTATAAGACCTTTGTTCGCGTTATAGCTTCTTGCTCCCAAAATAGAGTTTAGAGATGAGTCCAACGACGTACTATCTGCAAAAAGGGAAAAACAAACGAAGAAAAGGGCAATAAATAACTTTACCAAACTTTACCCTTATTTAAATCTTTAAAATCTTGACGAGTAAGCTCAGTCAATTCTCCATTTTCAAATTTAAAATATTTTTTACCGCTTTGACTAAACTCTTTAATCTCAGATCCCAAATCTATTTTCATAAAGGCATGGCCAGTTTCAATAAGATAATTTTTTGAAGCATCTAAATCAAAGCTTTTACTTGTCGTTACCTGAGCTTCTCTTGAACTCTCTTGATCTATATAATCAAGCCAAAGTGTTTTACTTGGAATAATCTCAAATTTTGTGGCTTTACCAGTAGTTGAAGTCGCAGTCTTAACAGGCTGAGGCACATCTGGAGCTTTTTGCACATTCACAGAAATATTTGCGTCGCTGACATTTACTTCCGCTGTGCTGTTGACTTCAGAACTGTTTGTTTCATTGGCATCAACCATCGAAGCATTTTTATCAAGATTTGCTTTTGCTGTTTCTATCTCTGTATTGTTTGCTTCTGCCGTTTCACTTCCGCTGTGTGTGAGACTTGATATGATCAAATATCCAACGACTAAAGTTACTAAAAGTGCTGAAAGAATCATCTTTTTATCAAACTTTCCATACTCTTTTGTATCAATCTTGATATATTCAACTATCTCTTCATCTTTTGCCGTATGTTGTTCAAATTCAGCTAAAACATCTTGAAGGTCAATTTTATATTCGCGTTCCAAAATCGAAATAAAACCTCGAAACTGGACTTTTGGTATTTTATCAAATGATTTATTGAAAATATAATCAATATTTGTTACTGAGATATGTGTCTTTTCATATATCTTTTGCGCACCGATCTTTTTTAACTTTTCAAAATCTTCACTCATACCCGCATCCTGTCCATTAGTATTGCGCCCGCTACACTTACATTCAAAGAATCAAATCCGTTTTCCATCTTAATGGAAATTTTTTCATCCAATCTTGAAACCGCTTTTAAAGGCAAGCCTTCGCCCTCACTACCGAGTATGATCGCACGTTTGCCTGCTGGTTTTATATTTCGAATATCTTCGCCATCCATCACAGCGCCATAGATCGTAAATCCTGACATCTTCAAGTCATTAATCACATCATAAAGATTTGTCACGACTGTAAAAGGCATATCACAAAGAGCGCCGCTAGAACTTCTCATAATAGGTTCCATGGCAAGCTGTTTAACACCAGTAGCGACGATTCCATCGACTCCAAAAGCATAGGCACTTCGCACAATAGCGCCGATATTTCCAACATCAGTGACAGATGAAAGAACGACTACAAAATCTTTATTTAAAAAAGCTTTGAAGGGTGCGAGGGTAAAATCTTCTATCTCAGCTAACATGCCTTGATGGTTAGAGCTTTTACACATCTTGTCAGCAGCATCACTTGGAATGCGCTTTACTTCAAAATCGTACTTCATCAGTTTTGAGTACTCTTTTTTATCTACTTCTTTTGCAAGATAGAGTTTAGAAACAAGTTTGGGATGATTTTGCAATATATAATATATTGGCTGTTTTCCATAAATTAACATAGTGAAATTCTAACCAAAAAAACTTATATTTCAGTTTAGTTCAAGAAGTCTTTTGTAGTAGCTTTTTGTGTATATCTTTAAGCTTTAAAAATGAGGAAGATTCAACAGATGCAGCACCTCGAAAGTCGACGACGTATATCTTTCCAACTTGCAGTAATGTCATTTGTAGATGGGTGGCTGGTCTGTGTAAAAGTCGAAAACAGTGTATGCTAGACCAAGATGAGTATTTTTTGCACCTTTAGTTAAGCTCTGATAGACCAAATCTGCTATTTTTGCTCCGTCTAATGCTGTTGTTGTCATTATTTTTATATGTTCACAGAACCAGAGAAGAAAATAAAAATATTTTAAAAGAAAAGATATTTAATATTATTATCGATAGTAGGTGATTATACTAAAAAATAAGCGTGATTACAAAATAGAGTTAAAAAATAAAAAAATTAGTTGAGTTCAAGAAGTCTTTTATAGCAGCTTTTTGGATTTTCACCTGTTATTTTGGAGATGAGTTTGGATGCGGTTTTAATAGGGAGTTCAAGTTCTAGTACATCATTTTGGCTGATATTGGAGTTTATCGCTTCGCCAGCTTCAAGGACTACGACCCATTCGCCTTTGTAGTTGCCATCAAGTTTATCAAAAATCTCTTTAGCTGTTCCACTCACATAGCGCTGAAACTTTTTCGTCAGTTCTTTTGCCAAGAACATTTTTCTCGTCGGTACTTCTTTGATGAGCTCTTCTAAAAGCTTGTCAAGTCTGTGTGGAGATTCATAAAGAATGGTCGTATAACCGTTGTACAGTGCTTTTTGCAAAGCTCTGTCACGATCAGCACCTTTGTGTGGTAAAAATCCGAAAAACAAAAATGAAGTCTCGACAAATCCACTTGCCACATAGGCGGTTAAGAGTGCATTTGCTCCAGGAAGGACATCATACTTGACGTTATTTTCTATACAGTAAGCTACAAGTGTTTGTCCAGGATCACTGATTCCAGGCATTCCTGCATCACTTGCGTAAACAACATTTTGTTCAAAAAAGTCAGGTGTAAGTGTTTGAACAAAATGGTGTTCATTGTGTGAATGCAACGATATAAAGGTTTGATCTTCTTTACATGGTAGGCTGTAACGCTCTTTAAGTATGTGGATGAGTTTTTTTGTTACGCGAGTATCTTCGCAAAGTAGTGTGTCGGCTTCACCCAAAGCTTGCATAGCTCTGAGTGTTATATCGCCAATGTTTCCAATCGGAGTTGGAACAAGAGTTAACAAACGTTAGCTCTCGAATTAGTTCATGTTGTAACGTTTTTTGAATTTATCAATACGTCCAGCAGTATCAACCATACGCTCAGAACCTGTAAAGAATGGGTGACATTCATTACAAATATCTATCATCATCTCAGGTTTTTGACCTTTTGTCACGAATGTGTTTCCACATGAACAAGTTACTGTACAATCAACTAAATTTGGGTGGATATCTTTTTTCATTTAAGAACCTTTTGATACACGTTTGTGTGCGTATATCGATATATTTTTTAAATCCGTATGGGAGCGGATTTTTGAACTGCAATTATATCTAAAATAATTTTCTATTACAACAGCATCTTTGAAGCGACTGCAACAACGGCGGTCTCTGAGCGAAGCACCATTGGCGTATCAAGTCTGTAAACTTTTTGATGCGATTAAAAGTTCTTTCTCTGCTTTTGAAAATCCCCCTTCACTGCCGATAAGAATTGTCTCAAATTTCTCATCGCCTCTTAAAGCTGTATCGCAAAAATCAAACACAACGGAATCAGGATATTTTTTGACAAATTCACCAATGTTTTTTAAAGTCTCAAACTCCATCACATCTGTTCTTCCGCACTGAGAAGAGGAACTTTGAGTGATGCGAAGAAATCGCTTAAAATCGGGCTTGAAATTTTTCTGAGACCTGTCGCAGTAGATAAAACTGATCTTTTTCACGCCAAGTTCATTAAGCATCGGAAGCACTTTTTCCACTGAATTTGTGTCGATGACGCACCAGCCTACATGTAAAGGTTTTGCAGATTCTATCTTTTCTTCATAAGATTCTACAAGCCTTACATGTAAGACTCTTGGATCGATGGAGATGATCTCGTACATGTAAGCCGTCTCAAGATTTTCACTCGAGCGAAAAGTAAGAATATCGCCCTCTTGATGACGTCTTACTTTTACGAGATATTTATGCATTTCGCCTTTGATAGTTATCTCTTGACGTCCTGCATCTTCGTGTGTGACGTAGATCAAAGCCACATCCAGATAGAGATTGCCAAGATGATAAAAAATTCAACAAAAAGGATCTTCTTTGCATAATCTCTATACAAAGGGATCGCATGCGGAAGGTCTTTGAGATATTTGAGCGGCTTAACTCTTTTAACTTCTAAAACGATAAACGCAATACCAATCACGATCATCGCGATATTTGCCAGAGTAAACTCTAAATGTTTTGCGGCCATCATGATCGTTCCCGTAAAGAGAATGAAACCCAAAATTACTGCAATCGTTGGGGTTAGAAATGCCATTTTTTTACGGTATGGCAAAACGCTTTTCGCTTGAAAAAGCAACAAAAAATTGAGTCCCATCAAAACCAAAAGCGCGATAACGCTGTAGTTGTGATAATCTATAGTCATATTGTACATGTAATTCATAAGCGAATTTTACTATAATATGTTTAAAAAAACGCGTTATTAGCAAGCAAGGATCATTATTATGGCTGTATCAGTTGAAGAAGCACTACAATTAATTTATGAAAATATAAAACCTAAAACGACGAAAATTTTACCACTTGAGCTGGCACTTGGACATATTATCTCGCAAGATATTACGGCGACTTTGAACCTTCCCCCTTATGACAACTCTGCGATGGATGGTTATGCTATCAAATGTGACGAAATGGGTCAAAAATTAAATATTTTAAAAACAATTTTCGCAGGGGACAAAGAGGAATATATGCTTCAAACTGGCTCTGCCTATAAGATTATGACAGGCGCAAAAATCCCCTTTGGTGCTGAAGCGATTGTCCCTATTGAAGAGGCACAGACAGATGAAGAGTTTGTCACATTTTCTAAAGATGTCAAACATGGGATGCATATACGTTTATGTGGTGAGGATATCGAAGAAGATGATCTCATCATTGAACAAAATACCCTTTTATGTGCTCACCATATTACACTTCTTGCTTCGCAAGGGATCTCACATGTTAACGTTTATACCAAACCTCGCGTTGCACTTTTTGCTTCTGGAAGTGAACTCAAAATGCATTGGGAGAAGCTTGGCGTTCATCAGCTTTACAATACAAACACTCCTACTTTTATGGCTCGAGCCAAAGAGCTTGGTTGTAAGGCAGAGTTTTTGGGAACGACGGAAGATAGTGTGGAAGCACTTTGTGAGATGATACAAACTGCGCTTGATTATGATCTTATCATCACTTCAGGTGGAGTGAGTGTTGGTGATGCAGACTTTACAAAAGAGGCTTTTTCTTGTTTTGATTTTGAGCCACTCTTTGAAAAAGTGGATATCAAACCCGGCAAACCAACCACTTTTGGACGCATCGGCAATACTTTCATCTTAAATCTTCCAGGGAATCCTCTTGCAGCCACACTGAATTTTGAGCTTTTTGCAAAAGCGGCTATTTTGGCACTGAGCGCAAACGGTGAAAAATATATCAATGTCATAGAAACAAAAATGGGAACTGAATTTAAAACAAGAGCAGGAAAAAGAAGTCTCATTCCAGGATATTTTGATGGTTCATCTTTTTCTGCAGTAGATAAGTTTGCACCAGGGATGATCTCGCCTATGGCAATCTCAAATGGATTTATTATGATAGATCAAGAGGTCTCTTTGCTTGAAGCAGGTCACAGCGTGAAGTTTATCTCTTCAAGGTTTGGCTTTACATGTCAACATAAAAAAGATTTGGTAACTCATTAAACACTCGTTGGGTTTGTAAAACTTTTTTGCATTTTAATATCTTCAAAAAGGTTTGCATCACCAAAATCTTCTCTCACTTCATCGCTGAAAATGATCTCTTCTAAAGAGATTTTACCCATCGCCTCTGAGTAAGCATCCTCTTTAAAACACTGAGCATATCCTGTGTCTGTCTCATGAACGATGACGCTGTGAAGCTTCACCTCTTTTTCTCCGTTGACCTTACATGTAAGCGCTAAAAGTGCATCTATCATTAAAAATATTACACGGCTAAACTGCTCTGCGGATGGAGAAACTGGAAGTTCTACCCATCTTGAAGAGTGTTTTTTCATATCTTCAATATACTCTTTATTATCGCCACTCCAAAGTGTGATCGCGTGATCAAAACTCTCAACAAGCGCTTTCATATTTTGCTTCATCAGACCAAAATCATACACCATCTGCCCATGATCCAAAAAGTTTGATTCAAACAAAATCTCTACTTTATATGAATGCCCATGAATGGAACTTCTGCATTTTATAGAACTGCATCCACGCACAATATGCGCATTTTCAAATTTAAAAAGTTTTCTTATTATCATTTTATACTCCGTGATTCTGATCCCAGATTCTTATGTGAAGTCTGTCGCTGTAAGTGTAGCCTTTGACTTTGCAGAACTCAATGAGTGGCTCACAGTTTTTTTCTATCTCTTTTTTACTTCCGCCAAGCGGCATACAATAGACTTGCAAACGCGGCGCGTAGGAGATGATCTCATCTATCTCATCGTCAAGTCCAAGGTCTATCGACTCTTCATCTATTGAAAACTTAAAAAAAGCCTCTTTTGCGTTTTGTGCATAAGAAAAAATCGCATCAGGTTTGATTCGTTTTGTCAAGCTCTCGCCCGAATTTGAAAGCTTTACTGAAAGTGCATATACACACTCTTTATAGATCGGATATTTATCAAAATCTATATGTATTGTGGCATTTGTTTCAAAAGTAACACGGTGATTATTTTCGATCAGTTCCGTTATGAACTCCACAAAAATCGGATCGTCATAATTTAAAAGCGGTTCGCCGCCAGTGAGCACAACATCTACTCCATCTGGAAGTTCATACAGTTCCATTACATGTAAGAGTTGTTCGGGCTTAGTTATGGGAATCCATTTAGATGCAAAATGCTCACGATTTACTGCATATACGGTATCACATCCTAAAATATCGACTCCATTTTGCGAAGTTTGGACGCAGCCAAACCCTTCACAGCGCATATTGCATCCGCCAAATCGAAAGAAGAGTGATGGCACACCTGTATAACGTCCCTCACCTTGAATGGAGTAAAAATGTTCAACTAAGTGAAGCATCTATTTCATCCGCCCGTCTCATAAAAAGCACGAGTAGAGACTTCACCACTTGCTTCACTCCAGCGGTTTTTCTCAGGCTTAGTTCGCACAACTTCCTTTAAAACCAAAGCCGCATTTTTGATATCTCCACGTTGGATGAAATCTTTAATACTCATGGCTTCATCAAAGTACAAACACGGGATTAAAAACCCCTCAGCAGTTAAACGGATACGATTACATTTTTTACAAAAATCATCTTCATAGGGTTCGATAAGTCCAAACTTATATCCATCTTCCATTCTAAAGTAGTGTGATGGAGAGTGTCCATCAAAACCTTCATCAGTAAACTCATAATGCTCTTTGATATGGGCTAAAAGTTCTGCACTTTTCATTCCCTTGATATCTACAGAAGCATGAGAGTTTTCCATATATTCTATAAAGCGAACAGTCATGTTACGCTCTTTACAGTATTCTAAGACATCAACGATCTCATCAGCGTTCATCCCTTTCATAGGAACCATATTTATCTTTACATGTAAGCCTACTTTTAAAGCTTCTTCCACACCTTCAAGAACATTTTTAAGTACATCTTTCCCCGCTATTTTTTGTGCGATTTCAGGTTTAAGAGAATCGACTGAGATATTGATACGGCTAAGTCCTGCATCTTTGAGTTTTTGTGCAACACCTTTTAGAAGATAGCCGTTTGTTGTCATTGCAAGGTCGATATCACTTTTATAGTCATAGATCATTTTTATGAATTTATCAAGGTCTTCACGAAGAAGTGGTTCACCGCCTGTGATGCGGATCTTTTTAATCCCCTCATCCATAGCAATTTTTAGAAATTCAAAGAGATCTTCAAAAGAAAGAAGATTTTCTTTTGGAACCCATGAAAAAGGTTTTTCAGGCATACAGTATTGGCATCTAAAATTACATCGTTCTGTGACTGAGACGCGGATATAGTCTACTACTCTGTCGTAACTATCTATTAGCAAGATAAATCCTT
>TBL_comb47_HYPODRAFT_10001555_pt1 | contig 29673 bp, 19 predicted proteins | sample TroBogypolimnion_40_FD_10682 | JGI IMG/M metagenome (IMG submission 10682) | reverse complement strand
CGCCCGTAGCCCGGCAGTGGGCCAATAGCCCGGACTCCGCTTTCGGTGGGGCGAGCGTCCCCGCGAGCCGCTGCCGGCATTGGGGTTGCGCCGTCCGGCGCGCGGGGAGGCTTCCGCCCCACCCGGATGCCCGGCGGCACCCGGCGGGCTTGCCGGCGAGGGCGTTGGGGGTCGTTCGGGTGGAATCGGGGGCAAAACCGGGGTCCCCTAGGGTTTTTTTGACCCAAAGACCGTTTTTTCACCCATTCGAGCCGTTTGGAAGGCATCTCTCGACCCTCGACCAGATCTCCTCCCTTCGGGACCAGATCTCCTCCCTTCCGGACCAGATCTCCTCCCTTCCGGACCAGATCTCCTCCCTTCCGGACCAGATCTCCTCCCTTCTCGACCAGATCTCTTCCCTTCGGGACCAGATCTTGTCGATGGTCAAAAATAGCCACTTTCCCGGTTCAAAGGGGAAAAAAGGTCCAAAACAGGGGTTTTGAGGTCCCCAACGGGGTTTTTGGTCTGGCCAACCCCCTTGCGCGGCGGACCGCCGCCGGTGGATTGCGACCGCCCCGTCCGCTTAGCCCGTTGCCACCCAAGCAGCAAAAACCCCCCACGCCTTTGAGCACGGGGGGTGAGGTTTAGCGGATGCGGATTATTTCCGGCGGCGGAGTTTGAGCAGCGCGCCCGCGCCCAAGGCGACCAAGGCGAGCGTGGAGGGTTCCGGCGCGGCGGTGACGGTGCCGTCAAACGTCAGCAGGCTGCCCCCGCCGTTGGAATCATTGCCCAGACCGATACGGCCGATGCCGCCATTCCAGAATGCCAAGTCCCACGTCACGGTCAGGGGCGTGAGGCCGGTGCTATTATCGAAGTCCGCCGGGCTGCTGTTGAGGATGGCGTTGACAAAGGAGGAGTAATCAGTAACTCCCAATTGGTAAGACAACGTCATCGTCCCGCCGGCCTGTTGCCAAATGGTGCCGTCGTCCGTGGTGTAGAAAAGGCCCGCATAGGATGGCGCCCCAGCCGTTTTCCCGATATAAAGATTTTTCACGCCATCCACCTGCACGTCGTAACCGGCCTCAATCACGGTGCTGAAGGTAAGGTAATCACCATAGGCAATGGCCCCAGCACGCGTAACCCCACCCACAACCATATTGGTAGCGCCATATAACGGTATTGGATTGGGGGTGTTGTTGTAGTTGAAGCGCCAAGTATTGCCCGGGGTGGTAGATAGGCTTGGGTTCACGATCTGCATGTTGGGTCCGTGACTGATCTGACTCGCGGTGAAGGCGGTGGAATAATTCACCACGGGGCCGGGATTCGTTGCTTCGACGGTGCCGGTGATGTCCCAAGTGGTCAGGGTATCGGCGTGCGCGCCGGTGGCCAGCGCGCCGGTCACGAAGATGGCGGCGGTGAGGCGACGGAGCGGAGAAAAAACGAGATGATGCATAGATTATATGAGTAAGTTATCCGTGGTAGTTTAGTTGTCTATTTTTAGGTGGTTGAGATTTCCTTCCATGATCAGAAAACCAAATCAGCTAACTAAAATCAATCCGAAATGGTGGTTTTATAGACAGAAATCGGCATTCAATTGCTAGCCGTACACGATTGGTTCTTCCCGCTTACGGGCAACTGTCCCGCAGCGGGATTTGAGCAGCGCGCCCGCGCCCAAGGAGAGCACTCAGGGGAGCGTGGAGGGTTCTGGGTGGCCCTGCCATCAAAGCCGCACGGGAATCTTTTTCTCGTGCAAAAACCGCTTCACGTCGCCGACGGTGTCGGTGCCAATGTCGCATTTGCTTCGACCTATCGGCAACGCAAGGTGGAATCCGGCGGCAGCAATTCGCAGCGAAAGGAGGTTGAAAGCCTTCATCATGGCCATGTGTGTTGCAAGCAAACGTCTGATTTGCCGTCAAATTGCCTCACAGAATAACGGCGCGCAAACTCCGCGAGAGAACCGGGCGCTTCATCCCCGATGATTCCCGCCAGACTGTGGCAAAAGTGGTAAGTGCTGTAATACCAGTGTCCGTCCGAACCCTGCGCGAGAAATAAATGGTCAATGAAGCCAGTATTGAAACCATGATAAAACGCATAAACCAAAAACTCGCCGTTGGTCATCAGCAGGACATGCTCATTGCCCCAACCTATCGGCGAGCTAGCGGACTTTTCCCGGATCTGTTGTAATTCGTTGGTCACCACTTCACTGGTCAACCCTATTTGCATGAGCTGCGTCAAGGTTGCATCTTTCCATACTGTCCGGGCGTGCTGATGGCGAAACTTCATCACTCCCCAGTAACCGGCAAGGAGAAGCACTAGGAGAAAGGGAATTGCCAGCCAGATCAGCCACTTGCGGCGGATCGCGCCACATTGGGAATGCGCGTTCATCGAGTGTGAATAGGCATGGTAACCCAGGGAAGACGTTGCCTCAACGGACGACGAAGTGGGTAATTGATGGTGTAACCTATTTCCAGCATGCCGGGGAAAATGCATACGCTGCTCTTTTCGGCAACGCAAGTTTGGATCGCATCGCTAGAATACGAGTTGGCATTGTGCGTCCGCTGAACAGCCGATGGGGAATGGAGGTTGTCGCCGGGTTTGACCGGTTAGTTGCGCGCAAAGCTGCGCCACCATTTGCCGGGCAGCAGGCCGAGGCTGATGAAGACGAGTTGGCTCGCCACAAACAACACCAGCCAGTGAAACGCGGCATCCGTGAAGCCGTAGCTGTGCAGGCCAATGCCGAGCATGTTCACCCCGAACCAGGACCAGGCCGTGACGATGTTGCCGAAGATGGCGCAGTTCACCAAGCCACGTTCCCGGATGATTCCCCCCCAGCGCAGATGCAGGATCAAGGCATTCCACAAGACGATAATGAGCGCGCCGTTCTCCTTGGGATCCCAACCCCAGAAGCGGCCCCAGGATTGGTCCGCCCAGATGCCGCCGGTGACGGTGCCGATGAAACTGAACAACGTGCCGAAACAGACCACGCCGTAAATCATCCGCGCCAGCGCCTTGCCCGTGGCCGCATCCAAGGTGCGCGTGAAGAAGCCGCGCAGCACATAGATCAAGCCGAGGAAACCGGATAAAAACGTGCCGACGTAGCCCACGGTGACGGTGATGACATGTACCGTCAGCCAGAAATTCGAGTCCAACACCGCGCGCATCATTTCCATGGTGTCGCCCTCGAGCGCCAGATGATGCGCAATGATGAGCGTGATGAAACCAATGACAGCGGAGACGACGGAACCAATGCCGTTCTTATAGAACTTCTCCAGAATCAAGCCGAGAAACNCCGCNCCCCAGCCGATAAAGATGGCGGAGGAATAAAGATTCGTCACCGGTGGCCGTCCTTCCAACACCATGCGATAAACCAGACCGATGGTATGAATGACAAAGGCCAGTGCAATCAAGCCCAGCGAACTGCGGCGCAAGGTTTCGGAAAGATTGAACCACGAGAAACACGCCAGCAGACCGGCGATCACATAGATGACCATGGCATGATAGAATGGTTCCATCTGGTTGAAGAACACTTCCGCCCGCGCTTTGCCGAGCGCAACGGATTGGTCTGCCGTGAGCAACTTCTGGAGTTCGGTTAGCGCGGCATTGAATTCCACCGGTCGATGAGCCGCCAACGCACCGGCCATTTTGGCATAACTACGCACGGCCGCATCAATCGCCACGCCGTTCGGCCGTGGGGCATCCAGCAACGCGTCGCCCATGCGCCGCCATTCATGTGCGCCGTTGGGCGGGAGAATCAGCGGTGGTTCGAGACTGGCCATGTATTGAAAGCGGCGGACCGTGCCGATGAATTCGTCGAAATTGGTTTGGTCGTATTTCTGACCGGACTGCTGCGCCTGCACGGCGGCCAGACCGAAAGGCAGCAACCGCTCGAACGCGGCGAGTTCCGCCGGCCAATCCTGCGCATCGGCGGGTTGCAGCGCGTTTTTCAATTGCGCATACAGCGCAAGCCGGTGGTGTAATTTGACAATGGCGTTTTCATAGGCGGTGCGGTTCGGGGCCTCGATCTTTTGCACGCGCTCGCTTTCTTTGTCGAAGGCATCCAGCGCGGGTTGCATCTGGTTCCACGAGAAATGTTTGCCGTCGGTTTTGTTCGCTTCGCCTTTCTCCGGCAACTTGAGAAGCGAGATTAAGTCCGGATTGTCGAGGCGGAAAGCGGGCCAATCATCGGCCACGATTGGATTCATCATGACATTGGCCAGCCATTCGGTGGCTGAGATGATGCGAGGCTTTTCGTTCCACGCTTTCCAAGGTTCGGTGTTGAGCGTCTGCTTTTCGCGAATCTCGAGCAGGGAATTGCGGGCCAAAGAATCCACTGGCACGATGCGACCATTGGCGGTGAGTGGCAACCGGGCAAACTCGTTGAAGGCGAAATCCTTGTCTGCGGGCGGCTGGACACTGCCGAGGAACCAGAGCGCCAGCACGGCGGTCAACAGGAGAGGAAGCCACTTTTTCATCGGTTGATCCTAGAGTTATTTCCGCTTGGTCACAAAGCCGGCGAGGTGATACAGAAACTGGATCACGAGGCCCAAGCCCACCATGCCGCATCCCACATAGGGCGTGAGCCAACTGGGATTATGCACCACTTGCAACACGGAGGTCGGCGTGCGGCCGGCCATCTGCGCGGCTTGTCCCGCGTCCATTTGATATTGGTAGTAAGTGTAGCCACCGTAGCGCAGCGGATGATTCATGGAAATTTCCACTTCGCGCTTTTCGCCCGTCTGCGAATTGTCAATGCGCACGCGGCTGCGAAAATCTTTCGGGATGTCCGTGCCGGGATAAACCGTATGCGTGGCCTTGAGCAGCGTCAGGGAAAACGGATGATAGACCCGCGTGGGGCGCATGGTGAACGTGTATTGCTTGCCGTTCACGCTGAGGACTTGCGGCTGCACGAGCAGGTTGGCAATTTTCTGCGCCATGTCCGCGCTCATCTGCAAATAACTGTTGCGCACCGCCTCGACGAGCGAGGCGTCACCAGCCCAGTCGCTGGCCACCCAAGTGCCGAGCGAGCCGATGGGCGTGACAAATTCCACCAGCGTCGTCGGGATATTCCGCTGGTCCATGGTCTTCGCGTCCTCCACGCGTCTGAAATCAAAATTCACCGCGATGCCATTGGTGGCGAGCGGTGGGGCATTCTGCATCATTGGCGCGCGGAAGTTCACATCGGAGTTGCGCCAGTAATTGTGCACGCGAATGGTGAAGGGCAAACTGGCGTTACTAATCTCGGCGCCGGGCGTGAGCCGGGATTGTGGCACGGCCGTCAGCACATCCCCGGCGACAAAGATTAATTCATAGTCGCCGTCGCTGTCGGAATAATTCCGCGTCTCGCCTTCGGCAAAATGCATCTGCAATTCCCGCGCTAGCAGATCCGTCGCCAATTGGCCGACGAGCAGCAGGATGATGCCGGCGTGGGCGAATTGGATGCCGAGTTTCTTTCCGGAGAATTCAAACCGATAGATGTGTGTCGCCACCAGATTCACCAGCAGCAGCGTGCCAATCAAATAGCCGCCGGGCAGAATGAACGGGATTTTTTTCCCGAACATGTGGAAGCCGATGACGAGCCAGTGCTTGAAATAATTTGCCTGCACCGCATACAGCCCTTCGTCCGCCTGCGCGAGTGTACCGACGAACACGAGAATAATCGCGAACGCCAGCAGCACGGACGTCAGCCGGAGCGACGTGAAAAAGCCGACTATTTTCTTAATGAACATCGGGGTATTTCGCGGATTGCACGAATTGCAGCAACGCGTCTTTTTGCGCGGCGACGACTTCCGGGTCGCCCATGAGCTTGTAGAACCACGTCTGGTCGGCCAGCGGCAATACCACGCCTACCAGCCGCGCCGGTTGTTTTGTCATGGGATTGGTCCCCGTGAAATCCACCAGCGTTGCCTTGCTTCCGGCCACGTCGAGCGACGGCAGTTTCAACATTTCCTCGCCCGTGATGGACGCCGTGGTGAGTTGCTGATGCCAGCGATTAATGTTCGAGAGCAAGCCGCCGCCGTCGCCGCTAAGGCGACTGAAATTGACGGTGGCCGCAGCGTTGCCGGTGCCTTTGATAATAAATTTAGCAATGAGAAATTGCGCGAGCGGCCCTTCCTGCCAACCGGCAGGTACCGTCCAAGTCGGTTTTTCCGCCGGATCCACCGGCGGCACTGGCGCGCCCAAACCGGCCATGCCCTCAATTTTCGGATGCGACGCGGGCATTCCGCCTCCTGCGCCGCCGCCGATGGCCGGATGCGAAGCCGGCAGTTGGCTTAGGTCCATCGCGGACGGCGTGGGGAACGCCGCCGATTTATCAAACTGCACGGATTTCAAAAACGCGACGAACGCCGCTTTGTTTTTTTCCACCAAAGCGCTTTCGCCAATGGCTTTGAAATACCAGGAAGCGTCATCGCTGTGTAAAATAGCCCCAAGAATGCGCTGGGGGTCCCCGCTGCCCGGACTGGTTCCCGCCACGTCATACAACTCGGCTGCCTGCCCGGCGATCTCCACTTTCTCCGCCGACTTGGTCACGTCCGCTTCCGGTAACGCCGCCAGCCCCACTTGACCGCGCCAGCGGTTCACATTCGCCGCGTCGCCGCCGGACATCGCGCCCAGTGGAATGACACTCACATCCGCCGTTTTGCCGTCGGCCGAAATTTCAAAACTCGCCACGCGCATCTGCGACGCGGGTTTTTCCTTCCAGCCATCCGGCAGGGAATATTTAATTTTCGGATGACTGCCGCTATCCGGCATTGTCATCCCGGCAGGCGGCGTCATCGGTGCCGCTGCGGGTGGCGGCGCCACGACGGTGTCGTTGGTGGCGACGTGATAAACTTTGACATCATCCCGGCCGCAGCCGGACGAGGCAAACAACAGCAGGGTCGCCGCCGCGAGCGGCAGCGCGTGGGAGAGAGCGAGGTGTTTCATTTGTGGCTACAAAATACTTCTTTATCGCCTCAGCGGCGAAACTTTCCTTGGCATTAACATACCAGAAATTGCTATGTCGTCGCCAAAAAAGGTTTAACCGGTAAAACCCGCCGGCTCAGCTGACGCCCATGTTCAACAGGAATTCGATGTTGCTGCCGGTCTTCTTCAGCTTGTTCAGCATCAGATCCATTGCCTCGACCGGCGGCACGCCCGTCAGCGCGCGGCGCAAGATGACGACGCGGCTGCATTCGTCCGGATGATACAGCAGCTCTTCTTTGCGGGTGCCGGAACGCTCGATGTTGATGGATGGGAAAATGCGGCGATCCACCAGCGCGCGGTCGAGATGGACTTCCATGTTGCCGGTGCCTTTGAATTCTTCAAAGATGACTTCGTCCATGCGGCTGCCGGTGTCCACGAGCGCGGTCGCCATGATCGTGAGCGAACCGCCTTCCTCGATATTGCGCGCCGCGCCGAAAAAGCGTTTCGGCTTGTGCAGTGCGTTGGCGTCCACGCCGCCGGACAAAATTTTGCCGGAGTGCGGTTGCACGGTGTTATAAGCGCGCGCCAAACGGGTAATCGAATCCAGCAAAATCACCACGTCGCGTTTGTGTTCCACCATGCGGCGGGCTTTTTCGATGACCATTTCGGCCACCTGCACATGCCGCTCCGGCGGTTCGTCAAACGTGGAAGAAATCACTTCCGCGCCTTTGCAGGAACGTTCCATGTCCGTGACTTCTTCCGGCCGCTCATCAATCAGCAGGATGAAGAGATACGATTCCGGATTGTTTTTCAAAATCGCGTTGGCGATTTTCTGCATCATCACGGTTTTGCCCGTGCGCGGCGGCGCGACGATCAGGCCGCGCGTGCCTTTGCCAATCGGGCAAACCAAATCCAGCACGCGGGTGCTTAATTCATCTGCCGCCGTTTCGAGAATGAACCGCTTGTTGGGGAACAGCGGCGTGAGATTGTCGAAATGCGTTTTGTCTTTGGCCTTGTCCGGATCTTCGCCGTCCACGGCCTCAACTTTGAGCAGCGCGAAAAATTTTTCTTTTTCCTTCGGCGGACGAATCTGGCCGGTGATCAAATTGCCCGTTTGTAAATCAAACCGGCGGATTTGCGACGGCGAAACATAAATATCCTCCGGGCACGGCAAATAATTAAAACTCTGCGAGCGCAAAAAGCCGAAGCCTTCCGGCAATACTTCAATGACGCCCTCGGAAAACAGCACGCCGGCGCGCTCCGCGTTTTTCTGGAGGATGTGAAAAATCACCTCGTGCTTGCGCATCGTGCCGAAGTTCTCCACGCCATATTCCTTCGCCATGGCATTCAACTCCGTCATTTGCATCGCCTGCAATTTAGCGATATTCAGCGAGGTGGCGATGCGGTCGCGCTGGAACGGTCGGCGCTCCGGAAAACGCGGCTCGTCATTCGTCGGCTCCACCGGCGCGGACGGCGGACGCAATTCGTCCGACGACGCCGGCGGCGTGAATCGCGAGGCGTCTAACTGGGCTTCGGCTTTGGCGGCCGCCTTGATGCTGTCCACCGTGCGTTCGGGTTCCAATTCCGGTTCCACCGGTGGCCGAACCGGCACCGGCGGCGGCGCCGGCTGACGTTTTTGGAATACCGGTTTGGGAGGCGGCGGCGTCACCGGCGGCGCGGGCGCGGGTTTCGGCGCTTCGGGCGCAACGGCGACCGGCGGTTCGACGACGGGCGGCGGGACAACGGCGGCTTCGGCCGGAACCACTTCGGCGGCAGCGACTTTGGCTGACTTGCGGGGGACTTTCTCTTTTTTCGTGGAAACTCTTGGCATAAATTTGATGGTTGTGCTGACCGAGACTTCGCCGGCAGCCGGCATATCACGGGACAATTCGTCGCGGATTGGACGGTCTGCGTCAGGAAAAGTTCAATTTGAATTTACCAACCGATTTGTCTTTTTTCTGCAAACCGGCAAGGGGAATTTCGCAGTCAACGGCGTTTAGACTCGCGCACTTTTCGGCTCATGTCAAACCTGATTTTGCCATGAATTCGACGAACGCCGCCTCCGGTTCCGCCGCAAAATCCCAGTCGCGTCCGCGCCAACTGAACCGCAGCCGCGCGGCGTGCAACGCATGCGTCGGCAGCAGCAATCGGGCGCGTTGCTCTGCCGTCAACCGGTGTTCCACCAGCGCGAGATACAAATCGGGATCGCCGCCGTACAGCTTGTCGCCCACGATGGGATGGCCGGCGTGTTGGAGATGGATGCGAATCTGATGTTTTCGGCCGGTGCGCGGCACGGCGCGCAGGTGGGTGAACGGTTCGTCCGCGTGATAAAAAAGTTCCTCCACAAAAATCTCCGTCACTGCCGCCGCGCCGTCGGGGCGGACGCAGTCTTTGATGGCGACGACGCTGGCGGTGTCTTTGCCGAGCGGAGCGTCAATGACCTGCTGCGCGGCGGCGACGTGCCCGTGGACGAGCGCGAGATATTCTTTCGTGACGGCGCGCGATTCCCAGACTTGCCCCAGCTCCCGCGCGGCGGCGACAGTTTTCGCCAGCAAAACCAACCCGGAGGTTTCGCGATCGAGCCGGTGCACGAGGCGCGGCTCGGATTCCGTGCGCAAATAAATCCGTGCACGGCTGATGAGGCTGGAATATTCATCGCCCTTGGTCGGGTGACAAACGAGATCGGCGGGCTTGTGGACGACGAGCAAATCTTCGTCCTCGTAAATGACCGCAAACAGCGGGTTCATGCCGGCAGGAATTTACACGCCGCCGAACCGCCGGTGGCGCTTGGCATATTCTTCCAGCGCCGCAAAAAACTGCGCCTTCTTAAAATCCGGCCACAGCGTGGGCGTGATGACCAGTTCCGCGTAACTGATCTGCCACAGCAGAAAATTGCTCACGCGCATCTCGCCGCTCGTGCGGATCATCAGGTCGGGGTCCGGCACATTGCGCGTCCACAGATGGTCGGAAATGACTTTCTCGGTGATGTCGCCGGGTTCGAGTTTGCCCGCCTTGATTTTCTCCGCAATCTGCCGCGCCGCCTCCACGATTTCAATGCGACTGCCGTAGCTCAGCGCCATGATCAGTGTCAACCCGTTGTTGCGGCTCAACGTCTCAATGCTTTTGCGCAGGTGTTCCTGCACAGTATCCGGCAACCGATGAATCTGCCCGATGACCTCCAGCCGCACATTGTTCTTGTTCAACTCCTTCGTCTCGGTCTTGAGGTAATGCACGAGATACTTCATCAACGCATCCACCTCGTCCTGGGGCCGATTCCAGTTCTCCGCCGAAAACGCGTAGAGCGTGAGATACTTGATGCCCACTTCGCCGGCGGTGCGGATGATTTCGCGGGCGGAATCCGCGCCGCGCCGGTGGCCCTCGATGCGCGGCAGATGGCGCGCCTTCGCCCAGCGACCGTTGCCGTCCATGATGACGGCGACGTGGCGCGGGAGATTCGCGGCGGCTTCGGCGCTCAATTGGGAACTGACAGAACTCATGTGCTCGCCGGAGCATACGCGATTCGCCCGCATTCAAAAACGAAAAAAATCCCGCGCCGCCGGGAACCGCCCGCCCGCCGCCGCCGAATGCTCTGTCCCGGGCCGAGGACTTTTTGGCGGGTCGTAAAGTTGGTTTGGGTATTTTGGGTATTCTGGCCAACGACTCGTCGGAATAGCCATTTCTGCCCCATCGCGCCCAGCGACCGAAGTCTCAGCGCGGAACTAAAATGTGGCTTGCTTCGGCAAAGGAAGCGGGTTGGAATAGGTCGGTATGAAAATGCTCGCCCTCCTGTTTTTGTTGGCCGTGTCCACGGTGGGGCGGGCGCAATTCACGTTCACCACGAATAACGGGGCCATTACCCTCACGGGTTATTCTGGGACTGGCGGAAACGTGGTTATACCCGAAACTACAAATGGCTATCCGGTTACCTTGGGGATTGGGCGTTTTTTTATAACTCAAACAACTCAAGTCTGACCAACGTAATTATTCCCATGAGCGTCACGAGCATTGGAGCAGATGCTTTTGATTCCTGTATCAGTTTGGCAAGTATTTCAATTCCTGATAGCGTTACCAACATTGGAGACTTTGCATTTTATCAGTGCGCTAGCCTGACGGATGTAAGCATGGGGCGTGGCGTTATCAGTCTTGGTCAGTATGGGGACTTTGCTTTTTTTCAATGTGATGGCCTGCAGAGGTTCTGGGTTGATCCACAAAACCTCGCCTATAGCAGTGTCCAAGGTGTTCTGTTTGATAAGAACTTGACTACGATCGTCGAATATCCAGCCGGGAAAATTAATGGTGATTATGTGATTCCCAACAGTGTTATCAATATTGAGAGCTATGCGTTTAATAACTGCTCTTCTTTGGCTAACGTGGTTATAGGCGAAGGGATAAGGAGCATTTCGGCCAATGCATTTAACGGTGTGACCAGTCTGACGAACGTGCTAATTCCTAACAATGTAACTAGCATTGGCGATAACGCATTTCTCGCTTGTGGCCTCACAAGCATTTCGCTTCCAGCCAGTATAATTAGCATTGGCGGTTCAGCGTTTGCAAGTTGTGGTCGATTGACCAGTATTATTATCCCTGACAGTGTTACCAGCATTGGTAATTCAGCATTTTCAAGTTCAGGCTTGGTCAGTATTACGATAGGCAACGGGGTTTCCACAATCCCTAGCGGTGCTTTTTTCAACTGTGCAGGGCTGACTAATGTTTCCGTCGGCAACAATGTCAATATTATCGAAGGACAGGCATTTGCAGGGTGCATGAGTCTAAGAAGTATCACATTCCCACCCAGCCTCATAGGCTTCAGCGGTTTTGACGTGTTTGGATATTTATATGAGAGTCCGCTGGCAATTTATTTTAGAGGCAGTCCTCCGTGGCTTAGCTGGTCAACATTTTTCACCGATAACAACATCAGCATCTACTATTGTCAGGAAGTTCGGGGTGGGGACCATCATTTGCCGGATTCTCGACCACCCTTTGGCTACCGGAGTTACAGACTGCCGATGCCAACTTTGGTGTTCAATCAAATCAATTCGGCTTCTCTATCCATTGGGCCAGCGGACAGACGGTGGTGGTGGACGCCTGCACAAACCTTTCCATTCCTGATTGGCAGCCCGTGCAAACGAATAAGCTAGTGACGGATTCGGTCTATTTTTGCGACCCGCAGTGGACGAATTATCCCAGCCGCTACTATCGGCTCCGCTCGCCGTAAGCCATCGGAACCGTCAATCGAGCCGGGTTTATTTTTGAATCGCTTCGGGATTGCCGGTAAGGAGCGTGGCGCCTTTGAGCATCCGGCAGAAATCTTTCTTACTAGTGTGACCGTGCTTGCCGGCATCACCTTTCAAGCTCCGAAAGGTTTTGTAGCCGACTTCCAGCCGTTCCAGTTGCACGATGCGGACGTATTCCTCGCCGCATTTCCACGTCTGACCTTGTCGGAGTTTCATGGCTCCACGGTAGGCTCCCGCCGGTTCCCCGGCGAGCGCTAATTTTGCCGACCGCATCCATCTCTGCGATTGCCAATTCCCGCGCGGCGGATTAGTTTGCTGCCATGCGTGCCGCTTCCCTCAACTTTCTGCGAACTCTCGTCAACACTCCCAGCCCCACCGGTCACGAAACGCGCGGCCAACGCGTGTGGCTGGATTACGCCGGCCAATTCGCCGACGAAACTTTTTCCGATGCCTACGGCAATTGCGTGGCGGTGCTCAATAAAGGCGCCGGCCCGCGCGTGATGCTCGCTGCGCACGCGGACGAAATCGCCATGGCCGTGAATTACATCGATGACAACGGCTTTATCTACGTCCGCCGCATGGGCGGCATTGACGCCGCCATCACCAAAGCGCAACGCGTGGTCATTCACACCCGCAGCGGCGCGGTCAAAGGCGTCGTCGGCAACGTCGCCCCGCACCTTACCAAGTTGGATGGCGATCCGAAACCGCCGAAGATTCACGACCTGTTCATTGACATCGGTGTCGCCAGTCGCAAAGAAGCCAAGACCCTCGTGCGCATCGGCGATCCCATCACGCTGGCGGATGAATTTGACATCCTGCGCGGGGACCTCGCGGTGGCGCGGGCGTTCGACAACCGCATCGGGACGTTCGCCGTGGCGGAGACGCTGCGGTTGCTCAAGGAATCCAAGGTGAAATTGAATTGCGAAGTCTGCGCCGTTTCCAATGTGCAGGAAGAAGTTGGCTTGCTCGGCGCTCGGCAGATCGCTTATTCGCTTAAGCCGGACATCGCACTGGTGGTGGACGTGACACACGCGACGGATTATCCGACCGTGAGCAAGGCGCAACACGGCGACACGCGCATCGGCCAAGGCCCGGCCATTACGCACGGCGGCTGCAATCATCCCGAAGTCGTCGCCCGCTTGGAAGCAGTGGCAGCAAAGCAGAAAATTCCGCTCCAGCACGAGGCGATGTCCGCTTCCAGCGGCACGGATACCGATGTGATTTTCTGGACGCGCGGCGGCATTGCCAGCGCGCTCATCAGTTTGCCGAACCGCTACATGCACTCGCCGGTGGAAGTGGTGAGCTTGAAAGATTTGGCAATGATTCCGGAGCTGATGGCCGCGTTCGTTCACTCGCTCAAAAAAGACGAGGAGTTCAAAGTAAAAATCTAACAGCGCGTCGCATTTTTGTGCGGCTTGGCGGCGGCGGCCAACTCGGCAACAATAGCAACATGCTCGTCACCTTCCGGCTTCGTTTTCACACGCATCCCGGCCAATCCCTCTGGCTGGCCGGCGCGCATCCTTTGCCCGATCACCCTGTGCCGTTGCGCTATGTGGACGCGGAAGCGTGGGAAGTCACCATCCCGCTGGCCACGCTGGCCACGGCGCAGCCGCTGAATTATTCTTACATTTTGCGCCAGCCCAACGGCGCGCAAACCACCGACTGGGGCCGCAACCGTTCGCTCGTTCCGGGGGAATTTCCCGGGGCGGAACTGCTGCTGCTGGATGCGTGGAACCAGCCGGGATATTTCGCGAACACGTTTTACACCGAGCCGTTCAAGCAAGTTTTGCTCGCGGAAAATTTTACGCCGGTAAAAACCGTCCGGCCCGAACAGCCCACCCACACGTTTCGCGTGAAAGCTCCATTGCTGGCCGCCGGCCAGACGCTGGCCTTGCTCGGCGAAGGCGCGCTGCTGGGGAATTGGAATCCAGCCGCGCCGGTGCTGCTGGGCCGGCAGGCCGGAGAGGATTATTTTTCCGTGACGTTGGATTTGCGCCGGCAGACGTTTCCGTTCGCTTACAAATACGGCGTGGTGGAAGTCGCCACAAAAAAATTTATCCGCTACGAAGCTGGTGAGAACCGTTGGTTGCACACGGGAGTCTCGCGCCAGCGCCAGACGGTGGTGGATGACGGCTTTGCGCAGTTGCCGACGGATACTTGGCGCGGCGCCGGCGTGGCGGTGCCGGTGTTCAGCCTGCGCAGCAAAAATAGTTTTGGCGTCGGCGAATTCGCCGATTTGAAACCGCTCGCCGACTGGGGTCAAAAAGTCGGATTGAAGCTTATCCAACTGCTGCCCGTCAACGACACCAGCGCCACCGGCACATGGAAAGATTCCTATCCTTACGCAGCCATCTCGGCGTTCGCGCTGCATCCGCAATATCTGAATTTGGCCGCCGTCGCGAGCGCCAAAAACAAACCGCTGCTGAAAAAACTCGAACCTCTCCGCCAGCGCCTCAATGCGCTGGACGCCGTGGATTACGAGGCAGTGATGCGGGTGAAACTCGATTTTCTGCGGCAGATTTTTCCGTCGCAAAAGACGGCGACGTTTCGGTCGAAGGAATATCGCAAGTTTTTTGCCGCGAACGAACACTGGCTGGTGCCGTATGCGGCGTTTTGTTTTTTGCGCGATAAATTTGGGACCGTCAATTTCAGCGAATGGCCGGAGCACCAGACGTTTTGTGCCGAGAAAATCATAGCGCTGGCGAAGGCGAACGACGAAATGGCATTCCATTATTTCGTCCAGTATCACTTGCATTTGCAGTTGCAAAACGCCACCGCCCACGCGCATCAACGCGGCCTCGTGGTGAAAGGCGACATCGCCATCGGCGTCTATCGCCACGGTGCGGATGCGTGGCAGGCGCCGGAGTTGTATCATCTGGACATGCAGGCGGGGGCGCCGCCGGACCCGTTTGCGGCGCGCGGACAGAACTGGGGTTTCCCGACTTACAACTGGTCGCGCATGGCAGCCGATGGTTTTGCGTGGTGGAAGCGGCGGTTCGCGCAGATGGGAAATTATTTCGACGCCTTCCGCATTGATCACATTCTTGGCTTCTTCCGTATTTGGAGCAGTCCGGCGCACGCGGTCGAGGGTATTCTCGGTTATTTCGTGCCGGCGATTCCGGTGGAACTAGCGGAATTTTCCGCGCGCGGAATTTTCTTCGACCGCGAACGGCTGACGAAGCCATTCATCACGGACACGGTGCTGCAAGCGGTTTTCGGTGCGGACGCGGAAGCGGTCCGGCGGGAATTTCTGGTGTCCGCCGGCCACGGGAATTACACCCTGAAACCGGAATTCGCCACGCAGCGGCAGGTGGAAAACTATTTTGCGAAATCGAAAACCAACGAACGCCTCGCGCAGCGAAAACTTGGTTTGTTTGCGCTGATCAGCAACGTGATTTTATTCGAGGTGGAAGGAAAATTCCACTTCCGCATCGGGATGGAACAGACGTCGTCGTTCCAAAACCTTGCGCCCGACCAGCAGGCGAAGCTGCGGGATTTGTACGTAGATTATTTTTTTCGCCGCCAGGATGATTTCTGGATGCGCGAGGCAATGCAAAAATTGCCTGCGCTCAAGCGCGTCACCAACATGCTCATCTGCGGTGAAGACCTCGGCATGGTGCCGGGCTGCGTGCCGGAGGTGATGAAGGATTTAGGATTGTTGAGCCTGGAAATCCAGCGGATGCCCAAAAATCCGGCGCAGGAATTTTCGCGGCCGGCGGCGGCGCCGTATCTCAGTGTCGTCACGCCTTCGACGCACGACATGAGCACGATTCGCGGCTGGTGGGAAGAGGATCGCGAGTTGACACAAAAGTTTTTCAACCACGAACTAGCCCGAGTCGGCGAGGCGCCGCGGGAGGCGGGAGCGGAAATCGTCGAGGCCGTGGTGCGGCAGCATCTGGCGTCGCCAGCGATGTGGAGCATTTTCCAATTACAGGATTTGCTGGGGATGGACGGGCAGTTGCGTCGCGCGGAGGTGGCGGCGGAGCGCATCAACGTGCCGGCGATTCCGAATTTTTACTGGCGTTACCGGCTGCACCTGCCGCTGGAAAAATTGAATACGGCGAAGAATTTTAATACGCGACTGGCGGAGTTGCTGCGGGAAAACGGAAGATAATTTTGCGGTCGGAATAAAAAAACGCTCCGGTTTTCACCGGAGCGTTTTTTGTCAAAAGGCAAGCGCCGAATCAACGACGGCGGCGGGCGAGATAAAGCGTCGCCAAGCCCGAGAGGCCGAGCGTGATCGTAGCGGGTTCCGGAACGGGGGTGGTCACATAGGTCGAAAAAGAAAGTTCCGTTTGGGTGTTGCCCCAGCCACTCGAACCGGAGAGAGTTCCGCCCAACGCTTCGGGAGAACTGTAGCCCGACTGGGAAATTTGCAGGCCGATTAATTCAAGGCTTTGGCCGGCACCTGGCGTCAGACCGACGCTGGCGAGGTTGAAAGAAAAGTTGTAGGTTCCCGCTGTGTCCGCTCCCGTTGGGCTCAAACCGATGCTGCTGACGAAATTAAGACTGTTGGCGCCGCCGTTCACGAGCGACCAAAGCCCTCCAAAATTAATACCGCTGCCGGGCTGCATGGCGATGGCGTAGTTGGGCGCGAAGCCGCTTGAGAAATTCAGTGTGCTCTGCTGACCAGCACCGCCGTACTCCGAGATTGCGGAGCGAAGCTGGTCGCCGTTGTCATTGAATCCCGAAGTGGAACTAAATCCGCCGGCCACGGTTTGGATGTAAAGCACGAAGGCATTGCCATTCAGATTGCCACCCGTGGTCAAGCTACCGGAAACGGTGCTACCGTTGTCGGTCAACGTGAGCGAGCCATTGCCAATGGCGCCGCCCCAAGCGCTGCTGCCGTTGCCGTTAAAGGTAGTGGCGGTGGCGAGCAATCCCGATGCGCAGAAGCCGGATACCGCCAGACCGAGGATAATACATTTATGGAGTTTCATTTTTTTGGGAAATGGAATGAAAATAACTTAACCAACTAAGATCAAATTGGACATCGCATATTCATGCGGTTTGGATCAAGGAATCAGTTGAATCCGGAAAAAGCGAACGGCATTGGTGGAGTTGTTGGTGAAACTGAAGCTGGGAGCGGTCGCTGTCACCATGCCGCTGAATGCGGTGAACGGCTGCGCCAGATTAGTCGTGGACCAAACTTGATATGTCATGCCGGATACGCTGGACCAGTTCAGCAAATTTCGCGTCGCCATGCCGGCAACGGGAATCCATGCCGGATTCACCAGCGCGATACCGGTGCTGGTGCTGGCGGCGCTTTCGATGCCTGCACGGCTGACGGCGGTGATGGTTGCGAACAGTCGCGCGCCGAAAATATTTGTCACCGTCAGATTGGTGCCGCTGACGAAACCATTGAACACATCCGCGCCACCCGCGGCGGTGCCGACCAAAACATGATAACCGCTAATGCCACCTTCCTCATCTGTCACCGCCGGCCAGATGAACGTCACTTGGTTGCCAATGACGTAATTATTCGTCGAGGCAATGCTGACGGCAGTCGGTGCGGGCGGCGGCGTCACGTCGTAGAGTTTTAGAAATTGCGCCTCGAACGGCGCGGTCGCCCAGCCGGTGTTGCTGGCGGGCACGGGATTAAGGCTCACAGCAACGCCGTTGGCCAGAAGGTTGCTGCCCGCCACGCCGGCACCCCAGAGCCAATAATTACTGCGGTTGGCATCAATGGCTGTGTAGGCGGAAATATTTTTCACGTTGTACAGCCGCGCCGGCTTGATTCCGAAAAGGTTGGCCCCGTTCTGAGTGATGTTCACATCAAAATTACCTGCCTGCGGATTATTCCGGTCCAGCGGGGTGAAAGCGAAAACGACGTCAGAAAAATTCGGCGCGCCATTGGCGGTTTCATATTTTGCCACGGAAAAAATATTAGCCTGCGGCGTCTCACTGCCGGTCTGATTCAGGAAATAACGATTGGAACTTTTCAGCGCGGCGCTGAATTGTCGGGCTTGATTGACTGCGGCATAAACCGGCCCGAGTTGGTCGAGACCGAAGGTGCGGTTCGCCGGATTGAGCACGGGCTGCAGATCGTTGAAGACCATGAAATTCGGGATGTTCTTGCCGAAATTTAACTGGTATTGGTCAAAGCCAAAATGGGTGGAGATGCCCAGTTCCTCGCCGTAAAATGTCATCGGCGCGCCGTCAATCGTGCTCACCACCAGATGGCGAATGAGCGCCTGATACGGGTCGCTGTAACTTTCCTCGTCGTGGGAAACATCGTTCAGCAGCAACAAACCCTGGCCATAACTCGTCCGCCGGCTTTCGAAGGCGCTACGGTAATCGCTGGCCGTTGCGGCTGACTGCAACGAGAAGATCAGGTTTTCATTCAGCACATCAAAATGCCGGTTGGACCGATACGTCACCGCGCCACCATCGAGCGATTCGGTCATGAACACAAAATCCCATTTGCGCGTGCGGACTTTGTTGATGATGTATTCCCAGCCCTGCGGCGGCAGTCCCTGACCGAAGTCGGCGCGCAGACCGTCAATGCCTTTGTAACTTTGATTCGCCGGCGTTCCCTGGGGACAACCGGTTTGGTCGAGCCAATACAAAATGCAGTCGGCAAAATAGCGCCAGACATTTTGTGTGATCGCGTCAAAATGACCATTGCCGCTGCCGCTGCCGCTTTCACTGCCGACGGAATAATCGAACCAGTCGCCCTCGGCGGCGTAATTTCCCGACCGCGACGCGTTGGGAACCAGCGCGGCGTACCGCCCAAAATAAATATCCGCCACATCCGTCCACTTGCCGAAATCGAAGCGGTCCGGCGCCGGCGCCAGCGTGGCGGCGCTGGTGGCGCGCTGATCGTATTCGCCGGTGCGCGAATAAAACCGCGCCTCGGAATTGGCGATCAGATCGGTGGGCTGCGCGTTCGTCGCAAAATACGCCACGCCGCGCGCATCGAGTTCCGCGTCCCAAGCGGTGTGATTGAAGGGTTCGTCCAGCATGACGTTCACACCGGCGGCGTCGGCGGAGGCGACGAAGTTGGTAAATTCCTGCAACGCAGCGGCGCGCGTGTTGGCCTTGCTTAACCACGGATTAATCTGGAAAAAATTTTTCACGGAATACGGACTGCCCACGGAATAAGGCTGGCCGTTGCTGTCCGTCTGCCGGTTGAGAATGCCAATGGGATGGATCGGCTGGAACCAGAGCCAGTTCACGCCGAGATTTTGAAAATAATTCAGATTCACGCGGTTCGTCACCGCATCGTACGGCCGCGCGCCGAGGCCGTTGCACAAATCGGCAAACGTGCTGCGGTCGGCTGGGTTTGAGCCTTGCGCGTCGATGGTCAGCGCATTCAATTCATACATCACCATAGCCCGTGCCTTTGTCGGCGTGGCGACAAGGCAATGATCGCGCCGGCCGGTGCTGCCGCCGGAATACCAAATCCAGTTGGTGCTGCCGGCCACTTTGAACCGCGCCGTGATCCGGTAGGCGCCACAGTTCGTCGCATTGAGCGTGAGGGAAAATTGGCCGCCGCTGAGCGCAGTCATCGGGTAGGCTTTGTAATAATTATTATCGTCGCCGGCTGCGATAGCATTGCCATCCGGCGGCACGATGCCGTCTTCAATGCCATCCAGATTGGCGTCGCGCGTCGCGCGGTCGCGGCGGTTGAGGTTGGAAAAAATTTCCACGTTGGTCACGCTGCCGGCATTGGGCGTGAACAACATCGTCAACGGCACCGCGTCATTGTTCAGCTCATTCACGAAAACGTGCGTGGTGGTGTAATCCGCATTCACGCCGTTGACGGTCAGCACGGGCGTGCCGGCGACGTTGTTGCTGACGACGAAGGAAAACGGGCTGGCGGCGGCAGTGTTGGAGGCGCTGGTGGTCGTGCTGCCGGAATTGCTGCCGTAAAGCCAGGTGTTCGTCACGCCGCCGTAACCGTCAAACGTGAGCAGGAAAAAATATTGCACCGTGTCGTTGGGATTGAACTGTGCGCAGTTCACGGTCGTTTGCCAATATTGGTTGGCCGATGTGTTTGAATAAAACGATAGATTTGTGCTGCTCCAAGTGCTTTGCGCAGTGGACTTGTAAAAAAGCGAGCCGCCGGTCTGGTTGCACAATTGGTTGCCATTATTCCATTTCCACACGCCGGAATAAAAATTTACGGTCGTGCTGACGCCGATCGCCAGCTCGGGATTGCGCAGGTTAAATCCGAGGTCGGAACTGTTGTCCGGAATGTGCCAAGCGGTGGCGAGTCCGGCGCCGGCCGACCAAGTGGGTTGCCACGCCACCGCCAGCAGCAGCCCGGCGCGCCAAGCGCACCGTAAAAAATATTTTTTCATCAAAAGGTTTTCAGGGCACGAGTTGAATCTGGAAAAACTTTTGCGGCGCCGGATTCGCATCATAAAACGACGTGGTGCTGCCCTGGCTGGGAAGGAGCGAACTGATGGGTACAAACGGTTGTGCTAGATTCGTTGTGCCGAGCACTTGATAGTTTACTCCGGGAACGCTGCCCCAGAGAATGAGTTGGTTGTTGCCGGTCAGGCCGGAAATATTGAGCGGCGGCGCTACCACCAAACTGCGTGTGTCGGTGATGGGTACGACGTTGTTGGTGTAACTGACTTGCAGGGTATTCGTGCCAGCCGGCGGATTGTTCCAATTATAGTAAAACAGCTTCAGGTTGCCGGTGCCGCTATTGGTCGGTCGCAAAATATAAGTGGCTTGCGGTTGCAGCACGCCGTTGATGGTGAAGGTGAAATTGGTCGCGTTGGAGTTGAGGGCCGGACTGAACAGCGCCTGCACGAGATAAGTAACGTTGGTGCCGTAGGGGAGAATGGTGCCATTCGTGGATGGGAAGGAAAATTTTACCACCTGCGTGGGCGCCAGCGTGTTCACCGTCGTGCTGAGCAAGGTGACGCGGTTCGTGTAAACACTCGTGGCGAATTCCTTGAGCCGTACGTTTATCGTCGCCGTGCCGTTGGTGGGAACATTCGTGTACACGAAGCGAAATTCTTGCGGGTAGTTCGTGTAGGCGGCACTCAAGGTTGCGTCCGCATTCACTGCCGCAGCAGGGACGAAAATGGGTGCGCCGTTGGTGTCATTGCCGTTGCCGTTGGCCTGATGGGTGAGGCTGTCATCGTTGGCGGCGTTGCTGTCTTGGATGTTGAAATCCACGCCCGTCACCGTGCTGTCCGCACGGATCACGACGGTGTAGGTGCTGCTGCCAATCGTCGCGCCATTGGCCGGATAGGGAATGGCACCGGTCGGCAGCGCGCCGTCATAATAAAAAGTTTGCAGAAACGTATTGAAGACCGACGACTGGTTGGTGCGCGGCAGAAATGTCCGGGCGCGGACGATGTGAAAGCCGCTGGCCAAACCGGTTGCGGTGTTTGCAGGATTCAAATCGTTGTGCAACCAGACCACGGCCGTGGTGGGATTGAAATTGGTGATCGTGGCTTGGTTCAAACCGTAATATTTCGCGCCTGTGTTTTCGGCATCGGAGATTGGCGAAATATTTTGTCCGGCATAAACACTGCCGCCGTTGAATAAAGCGATTTTGTAGCGCACTTGGGTGCCGCTCGCTTGCGCCGGAAGGGTGCCTTTCCACCAGTCAATATTGCTTTGCGCGCTGTCGTGATTCACCCAAAACGCCTGGACCACCTGCGTCGTGCCTTTGCCGTTGCCGAACGCGCCTTCGGGATTGGAGCCGTCGGTGGTGTAATAAATGAAGCAGGTGTTGACTTGAAATTGGTAACCGACCTTCACATACAAATCCACCGATTGGCCGGCGGTCGGTGAGAGTGGAACTCGCTGCGTCACAGAATTATTGGGGGCTGCGGCGGTGTTCGTTGCGTTCGGATCGTGATAGACCCAATTGGCGGTCGCGGTTGTGATACCTTGGCCGTAGCCCGAGCCGGCCACGACATTGCTCGGGCCACCGACAGTGTAAAAAAATGTTTCGGCGCCGAGCGAAACGATGGTATTGCTCAAAACATTGCGCGCGGCAAATTTTTCCGGACCGTTGCGAAATTGCAGCGCCGTCTGCTCGTAACCCAAAAACACGTCGCTCGCGTAACCGGGCTTGTTGTCGCGCAGATCCAAAAAATTCGTCGGCGCGGTGCCGTTGAAATTCGTCGGACCGAGCGCCATCTGGCTGTTGAGATCCACGCCGCCGTCCAGTTTGACGAGTGTGTTCGAGCAGGACGCGTCGCTGCGCACGAGGATGTCGAAGTTCGCGTTGGTGACGACGGGCACGTCCATCGCGTAGGTGAGATTGGAAACATGCACGCCGCCCACCACGTTGCCATAGGCGTCCACGCTGCCGCGCATTTTGAACGGGAACAACGGATTGTAATTGGCATCGCCATTCGGGCCATCCTGCCGATACACGACGAGGTGTTTCGCTTCCGCGCCGCCTTGCCGGAAAACGATGGCATTGGTGAAAAGATTTGCGCGGCTGGCTTCGGGCCACTGGTAGCCGTACATGACCCAGGAATTACTGGGCAACGTGAGTTCCACCGCGCCGCCGTTGGCCGCCAGCGATTGGCCACCGACATAAATCAAACGTTGCGTCGGGTCGGCGGCGTTGGCGCTGGACTGGGCGGCGGACAAATTTTGCGTGGCGCCGTGTACAAGCAATTTTTGATACGCCCGGTTGCCGGTGGGCGAGGAACTGGCGAGTTGCACCAGCACCGAGCCGGGAGCAAAGCCCACGACCACCCCCACGCCGCGGGAATTGGAAACCGCCGTGGAGGAAGTGTAAGCGGAGTTCAAATAGTAGCCGTCGCTGGTTCGCGCCACGCCGTCGTCGAAGGAAATGTCGCCGGGATAACTGGTCTTGTCGTTCATGCCAAACAACACGACCGCTTGGCTTTGCGGCTGGGCGCCGTTGCCTTCGCGATAATCGTAGCGTTCAAAAAGTGCGGTGTTCTGGTCGCTCCAACGTGGCCAAGTGCCGCCGCGCGCCAGTTGGTGATGGACGTACAGGATGTCCGGCATCGAGTTATCACCGAATTCGCCGAGATAGTTGGCATAAGAAACAATCGGCGTGCCGCTGCCGGAGTTATGATTGAAGCCATCAGAATAAATCATCGGCAGACCTTCGTGCAAAAAGTTGTAGGCATTATCCATGCCTTCGTTGGCCGGACAGCAGGTGCCGCTGTCCTGTGTTTGCGGCATGTTGACGGCTTGGGCGGCGCTGAAATTACCGTTGCCATCGCAGTTTGATCCGGGCGGAATGTAATCGCGCTGTTCCATGCCGGCCAGCGAGGAACCGCTGTAAATGCTGTTCAACTGATTGTAAAGCGGTTGATTCAGCAGGCGCATTCCGGAATTCAGAAAATCGTAATAATCATTTCCCGCTGCCAGCGCGGAGGGGATGTATTCACCGAAAATCATGGCGTCGTTGCGCGGCGATTCGGGATTGAAAAGGGAATTGCGGTTGCCGTCGGTCTCGACATAGCCGTTGCCGGTGACGTTGCTGCCATAGCCGTGCGTGTAATCGTACATCGCTTGGATCGCGCCGGTGTAGCCGGCAAAAGCCGGGTCGTCGGTCTGGCCGGATTCATTGCCGAAAAAACCGACCGGCACATGTTTCACGGCGTCCAGCCGGAAACCATCGCATTTGGTGGTGTACAGCGTCCAAGCTACCGCGCGGCACAAATAGGTGGAGACATCTTCGGCGACGGGTTGGCCGTGTCCGTCGAACGGTCGCCAGCCGGCGCCGCCCCAACCGGTGCCGAGCAAAGGTCCATTGGTGTCCATGTACAAATCCGCGCGGCCGGGAAAACGCACAAACACCGGCTTGGTGATCGTGTTGCCCCAACTGCTGCCAAAATTCCAATTGACTGTGCCCGGCTCATTCGCCAGATCGCAGAGGCCGAGGAGCGGATTGTTTTGGACGTTTTGCGGGGTGCACCAATCGCTCACATCAGCCCAGTTTTTGTAACCACCGGCAACGACTTGAAGATGAAAATCTTGCGGAATGAGACCGGGATAATAATTCGTGGGATTGCTGGAGCCCGTCTGGCCGGGAACGGTGTTGGCGCGATGATTCATCACGTTGTCGAAATATACGCGGATGCCAAAGCGATGGGCGAGTTGAACCATTTGTATCAAATCCGTCTGCGTGCCGTAATGCGTCGCCACGGTGCCGCACTGGTTGGTACTGCCCAAGTCAAACGGATCAAACGGGTCATAACCCATGGAATAAGTGCCGCCGTTGCCTTTGGCGGGATTGGGCAACCACAGGCTGTCGTAACCCGCCTCGGCGAGTTCAGGCATTTTTTGCGAAATCTGATTCCAGCTCAGTTGAAATAATTCCAGCATGGCCTCACAGTGGACGTGCGGCGGGAGACCGCACAAAAGTTGGACCACAAAAAGGACGAACAGCGCGCGGCGAGAGGCAAATTTGAGTCGGCGTGGGAAAATAAGGTTCACAATAAATTGAAGGAATTAATCGAGAAAAATTCTGGCGGAAAGAGAGCTTACCAATCGGCGACGGAACCAGATGAAACGTTTTTTTGCATGGAATTTTAGCATAAGTTACGCCGACTTGCGGGCGGATTCCATCGCATTTTCGTGCGGTCGAAATGGTTTCCGCGCTTTTGTTCAATAGGGCAAGGGTTTGATTCTCCATTTTTGCCCGCCGGCGGAACGCATTTTGCGTCTGAAGTTAAGTTAAGCTTTCTGAAAAGAAAAGATGGATCGTGTAAGATAAAAAATGCGTGGAATTGGCAGTAAGCGGGTTTGCTAAATCGCAAAAAATCTAAGTAAAATGCCAAAAAATGAGTGGACGCAAGACATCGTTTGTTTTCTGGAAAAAATTATAAATTTTCATTGCTCCCGCTCGAACTCAGCGATTATGCTGGCGAGCAATGACATTTGCGCGATCAATCAACTGGCGCTGGAGCGCTCCATGATGGCTTGGCGGGGGAATGGTGATGACAAAACGTCAAATGAAAAACACACAACCACGGGCAATAAAATGAGAGGGCGCTTATTTGGCTTTTGCTGTCGTTTGCTGGGGTTGGCAATTTTGGCATGCTGCGGAACCGTCGTGGCGGCAACCGATTCGGCTTTGACCTTCAATGGGAATACCGCTTACGTTGATACCGGCACTTCTGTGATTCCGACCTCGGGCGATTTTACGGTGGAGTGTTGGGCGTTCTGTCCCACCGCGCCCTCGGCGAACAAGGCAATTTTGTCCCAAGGCGGCACAGGTAACGCTTTTTATCTCGGAACGGATGCCAGCAATAATCTGCGGATGGGAGCTGCGTGGGGAACCATATCGCCCGCCATTCCCTTTCCGCTGGGAGGGTGGCATCATTTTGCCGTCGTCAAATCTAGCGCGAACACTATTTTTTATTTGGATGGAACCAACCGCTTGAGCCGCGGCACGGCCATGAGTAATCCCGCGAGCACAACCGGCCTACGGTTGGCGGCGCAGTGGAGCGGCGGCGAATATTGGCCGGGCAGTGTAGCGGATGTGCGGATTTGGAATGTCGCGCGGAATGCCGCGCAAATTCAAACCAACCGTTTTGCGGTCTTGACCGGTGCGGAAACGGGATTGGTGGCGTGCTGGCAATTTACCGAAGGGCAAGGCACGAACTGCACTTCCATCGGCAGCAGCTCAGTGAGTGGGATGTTGGTGGGAGGACCGCGCTGGACCACTTCCGGAGTTTGGACGCCAAATTGGATTCTCAACGGTGCCAATCCGGTGACCAATTTATATTATTCCATTTTTTCCGATCCGGGAGCAACTGTGTCCATTCCGAAGATCTCGCTGGTGGCTGGTTATGAATCGGGATTGGTTCTAAGCGCCGCCGGCTCGGTGGTTGAGTGGGGGGACAACAGTCAAAACGAAACCAACGTGCCCGCAGCGGCAACGAATGTGGTTGGCTTGGCGTCCGGATTGGATTTCAGTCTCGCATTAAAGAGCGACGGGACGGCCGTGGGGTGGGGAGCAGATTTTTTTGGGCAGGCGGATGTACCGGCCGCAGGCACTAACTTAACAGCCGTTGCTGCGGGATTTTATTTCAGTTTAGGACTGAAGGCAGATGGAACGGTGTTGGGGTGGGGATCGACACTTTATGGTCAAACCACACCGCCGGCTTCAGTAACCAATACCGTGGCCATTGCCGCCGGTTGGTATCATTCCTTGGCGCTGAACAGTAATGGCAATGTCGTAGCCTGGGGAAATAATAATGCCGGTCAGACAAATGTGCCGGCCGCAGCGACGAATGTTGTGGCCATCGCCGCCAGCGAAAACTACAGCATGGCCTTGAAAGCTGACGGCACGGTAGTGGCGTGGGGAGAAAACACATATGGCCAAACCAACCTTCCCGCCGCCGCCACGAACGTCATTGCGCTCGCGGCGGGTTGGTATCACGCTTTGGCCTTGAAGTCTGATGGCACCGTGGTTGGCTGGGGCAGAAATTTAAATAACGCCGCCACTATTCCGGCCAATGTCACCAATGTTGTTGCCATCGCGGCAGGAAATTCCTTCAACCTCGCCCAGTTAGCTAATGGTACCGTTGTTGGTTGGGGCGATAACACTTACGGCCAAACCAACTTTCCGGCCTCGCTATTTTCCCTAGGTCCGCCGGCTGTCAGCGGCAGCGTAGACACGAACACGCCCGGCACTTACACGCTTACTTACAGTTTCACCAACAGCCTCGGCGCGGTCACGGCCACCAATCGCACCGTCGTGGTGACGCCGCTGCCGGTCGTCCTTACCGGTAGTCGGACTTATGACGGAACGACGAACGCCACTGCTGCTATTTTGTCCGTGTCCAACGAGGTTGCCGGCGACAACGTGACGGTGAGTTCCGGCACCGGTGGCTTAGCTAATTCAGGAATCGGCAATCAACTCATCACCTCCGCTGGCAATTTAGTTTTGGGCGGTACCAAGGCCGCCAACTACACCCTCGCCGGTCTCGGCGGAGCGGTGAATATTTCCGCCAAAAGCGTGACGCTGACCGGCGTGACGGCGGCTGGGAAAAATTATGATGGCACGACTACGGCCGCGTTGAGCGGTGGAACTATTTCTGGTTCGGTTGTGGGTGACACCGTTTCCTTCACCGCCGGCAGCGGCAATTTCAGCAGCAAATATCTCGGTACTTGGCCGGTCACGGCTAGCGGTTTCGCTCTGACGAGCAGCGGCGTTGCCACCAATTACACGTTGAGCGCGCAGCCCACCGTGGCCAGCGCCACCATCGCCGCCAAACCCGTTACCATCACCGGCGTAGCGGTGGCGAACAAAACTTACGACGGCACCAGCACGGCAATCTTAAGCGGCGGCGCGGTGGCCGGTTTTGTCGCCGGCGACAGTGTGACATTCACCGCCGGCAACGGAGTTTTTGGGAGTAAATACATCGGCACTTGGCCCGTGACCGCGAGTGGTTTTGCGCTGGTAGCCAGTGGCCTTGCCACTAATTATAGTTTGAGCGCGCAGCCGGTGGTGGCCAATGCCGTCATTTCACCGGCAGCGGTGACCATCGCTTCCGGCCTGACGGCGAACAATAAAATTTACGACGGCACCGTGACGGCGACGATCAGTTCCAATAATGTTGTTTTGAATGGCATTGTCGCGCTCGATTCCGCCAGCGTGTCCTTGGCCACCAACGGTTATTCCGCCACTTTCGGCACCGCTGCGGCGGGCAACAACAAGCCCGTGACCCTGGCGAATTTGGCGCTTACCGGCGGCGTGGCGACGAATTATTCACTAACCCAGCCGGCGTTGACGGCGAATATTTCTCAAGCAACGCCCACGCTCGTAGTGGTTTCGGGTGAAAATGCTTCGGGCTACAAAGACAATGTCGCCTTCACCGCTCGCATCCAGACCAACGGCGTGACCGCGGCAGATGCGACCGGGATGGTTCAGTTTCGTACCAACACTTTCGCGCTCGGTTCCGCCATCAATCTGACCGCAGGCGTGGCCGGCACGAATCTGGCGAATCTGCCTCGCGCTACGAACACGATTACCGCCGAATATGCGGGCGACGGAAATTATTTTGGCAGCACCAATACGCTTTTGCAGGTGGTGACAAATCATCCGCCGGTGCTGGGGATCCTGAGTGTCACGCACACTGCCGGTTTGAATTTGCATATTTTCCTCGCTGCCGTCGTTACCAATTGGACTGATGTGGACGGCGACACTGTGGCGTTGCAAGGCATTAATCTCGTCACCGCCAACGGCGTCAATTTACTCACCAACAGCACCCAAATTCTCTATCCCAGCGGCGCGACCCAAAATGATGTGATTACCTACAGCGTCACCGATGGTCAGGGCGGCACTAATTCTGGCATCATCAACGTGGTGGTCAATCCGTTCGCCACCGGCCAACAAACAGCCTCGCCGTTGCTCGTCAGCAACAATATGATCACGACCACTTTTTACGGTTTCCCCGGTTTGACTTATGCCGTGCAGCGGTCCACCAATTTACTCGACTGGGTTGGCCTTGCCACCAACACCGTCGGCAACAATGCCCGCATCAATGTCGCCGACAGTTTCCCGGATCTCGGTGGCCAGATTCCCGCTTCGGCTTACTACCGATTGCGGTGGAACCCATAAAATGATTCCGGCCATGATGGCGCAATTCACGAAATAAAAAATGAGCTGGCATCTTCCAATCAAAATGATGGCGACGGCTTTGTTGCTGTCGGTCGTGGCCAGCGCGCGCGGAACCATTTACACCGAAGTGTTTTCGCCCGGTGCGCTCGTGCCGGAAGGCGACCCGGTGGGAATCGATTCGGCGGGCAATGTGGCGGATATTCCCGCCGGTCAGACCATGGTCAGTTTGCGGGTGGCCTTGAATATTAGCGGCGGTTACAACGGAGATTTCGTGGCGGACCTGATCTCTCCCAGCGGTACAGTGGTGGCCTTGCTCAACAATCCCGGCGTGGGCATAAACGGCTTCGGTGCCGGCGGTGCGGGTATGAATATTTGGTTGCAGGCTGGCACGACGGATCATGGAAGCATTGATGCCGAAACCGGCGGCGGCATTTTGAGCGGCAGTTACAATCCATCGGCGGGCAACTTCTCGGCGCTGGCCGGCGAGTCCGTTTCCGGAACTTGGAATTTGTTATTTGCGGACATGGGCTCCGGCGGCGGGGCACCGACGGTGAATAGTTGGAGTTTGGAAATCACCTCCGTGCCGGAACCGACGCCCATCGCGCTGGCCTGCTTTTTGACCTTCGTAGGGTGCCGCGTCGGAATTCTCCGGATGCGAAGCGGCAAAATTTTCTAGTTTCGCGACTGCGAAATCAGCGGAGCCGCAAACCGCATCTTCGTGCGGTGGCGCGTGGCGCGATTTTTTGTATGCTGGAGCCTTCCACATTCCCGCATGAAATTGCCGTATTGCTTCGTGTTCCCGGTCGGATGGCGGATTCCGGTTGCGCCGCTATTTCCGCTGGCCGCGAACAACCGCATCCTCCCGATCTGGCGCTGGCACCAAACATTCCGAAAATGACCAACAGCAGTAAAATGCCAGCCGCCCTTAGCACCGCTTCAAATCTCCCATCCGGCCCGGTTGGGTGGGGAACGGTTCCGGCGGTGGCAGCGGCAGTGGTGGCGGCGGCTTCGGCCCCGTTA
>TBL_comb47_HYPODRAFT_10001554_pt1 | contig 29702 bp, 28 predicted proteins | sample TroBogypolimnion_40_FD_10682 | JGI IMG/M metagenome (IMG submission 10682) | reverse complement strand
GCTTGAGCCACCAAGGCGGCAGCAGCAGAAGCTTCTTCAGCCGCCAAGGCCTCTTGGATACGAAGCTGATGGGCTTGAGCCACCAAGGCGGCAGCAGCAGAAGCTTTTTCAGCTGCCAAGGCCTCTTGGATACGAAGCTGATGAGCTTGAGCCACCAAGGCAGCAGCAGAAGCTTTTTCAGCTGCCAAGGCCTCTTGGATACGAAGCTGATGAGCTTGAGCCACCAAGGCGGCAGCAGCAGAAGCTTTTTCAACTGCCAAGGCCTCTTGGATACGAAGCTGATGAGCTTGAGCCACCAAGGCAGCAGCAGAAGCTTTTTTAGCTGCCAAGGCCTCTTGGATACGAAGCTGATGGGCTTGAGCCACCAAGGCAGCAGCAGAAGCTTTTTCAACTGCCAAGGCCTCTTGGACACGAAGCTGATGGGCTTGAGCCGCCAAGGCCTCTTGGACACGAAGCTGATGAGCTTGAGCCGCCAAGGCAGCCGCAGAAGCTTCTTCAGCCGCCAAGGCCTCTTGGACACGAAGCTGATCCGCCAATGCCGCTTGATCAAGAGTTTGAGAAGCCGCAGCCCGAGATGAAATTCCAACTAACCTGACTGTTCTCAGTTGTTCCATAGTAATAGGTAGGGAACTTCGGCTTGCGATCTGTATATATATGGAAAAGGGACAAGTAATGAGTAATGAAATGATACAGAAGCGTCATCGTACTGAAATAGTTCACTAGATGTATACCTGATTGGATGGACCATTGTTAGAAGACGAAGATTGTCCATTGCCGCCACTGGTGCTTGCACTCGCTCTTGCAGTCATTCTGGCACCCTGTATATGGAAAAAAAGATCATTAGTAATCAACGAAAGAATTTAGGCATATAAGCACATGTACCAAATGAAATCAAATACCTGAATGGAGGTCGGAACCTTTCTGATAGGTGTCCTGGTGGATGCAATCCCCTGTGGTGGTGCGTGAATGACGCCACTACTTGAAGAACCATAAACGGCCTCTACGAGCAATAAGGGCAAGTATGGCAAGTATGGCAAGTATGGCAAGTATGGCAAGTAAGGCAAGTAGGGAAAGTAGAGAGCATATGAGGAGAAGTTGGTAGGGGGTGATAACCAAATATTTTGTTAGGTACTTACCGATCTGCTGTTCCCTAATTCTATTACGAGCGTCCAGCCTCTGTTGACGAGGTAAATCAGCACTATCAATCAAAAGTCTCCTTAATGCTAGGGTTTGACTACGCCTCATTGTCACTCTACCTGCCTGTAGGGTGAGAGGGTGAGTTGGTGGGTAGGTATGTATGGTGAATAACAAAAAAGAAGACATCATACCTCAATTACTTCTTCGTTTTGACGAAAGTGTCTGATAGCATCTATGGCAGAAACCCTAGTTCCATCGGGTAGGGTCCCATGTGTACTCTCATGTCTACATAGTCCGCAATAAAAATGTTCATCATCTCCATCTAGTTTACTGTATATGGATGATGGCAAGCAAAGCGTTAGATGGAGTCAATTTCAGAATTAAATGAAGACGAGTCGTTTGGTATTCACCTAGCTGACCAGATACAAAGACACGCATAATGGACCACGTGATCGCATCCACCTGGAGTAACTACCGAGTGATCATGAAGTTGCTCCATGCACATATAACATAGCTCGGGTTCAGTCACTTCATCTACTACATGCATCGGGTCCACTGCATCTGCTGGATGCATTGCATCAGGCATTTCAGGAAATATTATGCGTGATGCTCCCTCATGGCCTTGAATAGATGGGCGTGGTTCACGTAGACGTAGCGGGGATGGAGTCAGAGGGGAATTGACGATGCTGCCGTGTGGTGACTGTAGTCGTAAAGGGGTACGTGGAGAAAGGGTGCCAAATGCTGGACGGAGAGGAGACTGACGGACATGAGACGCCGCTATGGTTCCTAAAAGGATGAAAAAACAACAAAGGAAGGAAGCGGATAGTAAGTTCATCGGCTAATTTATGAATTGGTACGTTTGGTTAATTGGACTAACCTTGGAAGCCAGCAGAAGACGAAGAAGCACGATCCGCGCATTGCCGTCCTTCAAAGTCGCCTGGTCCTTCATCATATGTTCGCCTTCTTCCACTGATATCTAGTTCTGGTCCACTTCCTGCTATATCCCCTTGCCCTCCTTGAAGTAAGACGTCAATACTCCACCAATCACTATGATGATGACCATCATCATCGTCATGATTTTCATCTATTAATAAATCCAAGAATATATCGGAGGAGAGACATAATGAGACATAATGAGACATAATGAGACATAATGAGACATAATGAGACATAATTAATCCACCTAAAATAAACAATCAAATAAATATCATTTTTTTTTTACCTTGAGTCTCATCATCATCTTTCCCTGCGACTGCTCTCTTCTTTTCAGGTTTTGCCTTTGGACTGGTTCTTCTTGAAGCTCTAGGGATTGCAACAAATACTTCGTCAACGACTTGATTTATAGACTGGACAATTTCATCTGTGTGTATATGAATATTGAATAAATTGTAAAATCAATTTCAAAATCAAACATAAATCATCTATAAATTCATCCTTACCTCTATGAGAACCTAAAATACCGGTCCCTTCGTCTAGTAATACACGCTCCAACAAATTCATAGCTTGATTCAATGCTCTTGCTCTAAATGTATTCCTTATATTATTGCTGGTTACTACCTGCCCAACTACATGACCAATACTGGCAGCATGCTCCCTTGCCTGAACCCCTATAATTTGCTGCAATGGTCCTCCAGTGATATCGTGATTATTGCCACACAGCTCTCTAATCAATTGAACTCTTATAGCTGCTGCCTCATCTCTACGACCAATCACCCAACGCCCCCCCAACAATGTAGTAAAGGCTGCTAATAACGCGACAGAAATCATGACCACCGCCGTCTTCTTACCTGATGCGTCCATGATTGAATCAGATTTGTTTTTATCAATTGTGAGCAAAAGTAGCCAGTATTTAATAATAATAATTTATGAAAGCACGTAGATACGGTAATATTGCCCCCATATGCTCAATCCTTATTTCCAAATAAACATTATTACTTCAAAAAATCCCCCATTTAAATTGCTCTTTAATGTACTACAATTTTTTTCTATATCCGATTGAACATTGGGAATTGTTGCACGTCCAAACTCACCTCATCTCTTTCATGTCCAATATAATCTTCAATATTAGATATCAAGCGGACTTTAGACCCTTCAAATGACAGCCTATTTATTTCATTATTTATAATGATTTTCATTTTCTATGCAAGTTGCCTCATCACAACAAACCATCTATTTGAACATGATAAATTCAAGACACAAAGTTGAGCATTCGCCCAAATTTCCGCAAATCCATTTCCATTGTAATTGAACATTTCCATGTATGCGGTGGGTCATTCCGGTTCATTTGAGCTATCCCACACCTCTGGAGACTCGGTTGTTGAATAAATATTTACATAAAGGTGAGGAATTCAGGCACATTTACCACTCCAAGTTCAGTGACTGCTCATTTCTTTGGAACTCCATCCCCAGTTGAATTGAGAGTTTCTATGTGTCCCCCTGACCATTCCCAATCTTTTGAGCCATGCAAGACTTCGGGGGAGTTTATAGTTTTGATGGTATTCAATCGTAGATGAGAATCACTTCACCTCTACAAAAATCGCATTCATCGGTGGAGGAAATCGCGAGTGATCATTTTCATGCCGGGAATTTTGGTTCTACTTGACCCCCCATTCATTCCTCACTCCTGATGCCACTGAATTCATGTAGAGGATTAATATTGGCTGAGAAAATTCTACAAATGTGCATAAATATGGACGTCCCCAAAATTGGCTTGACCTTGAGGGTGCATCATCAATAACTCTTTTCAGACCAAAAACAAGGTTTCTGCCTACTCCCCTATTCATTCCTGATCTCTGATGCCCCTGAACTCGTTTGGAAATTGGTTATTGGTCAAGTTCACAATGATAATTCTCAAGACAACCGACCCCAAAAGCCACCAAAAATTCTGAATTCCATTTTCTTTTTGCTTTCCATAAACTATGCAATTAAAAAGAATAGAAAAGAATCTGCAAATTTGATGAAATAGAAGAGTATTGACTTGCCCCTTCCTGAACTTGGAATTTCATTGTCAAATATTGAGACCAGACCCTCCAATTTTTTCCCAAACATAATATAATTCATCTAGAATATCAAATATCAATGTCCGTCAAAGTTCTAATACACAACAATAGAGGATTTGATGCGTTTCAACCATTTGCGGCCGAGGGGCAGGCTACGGCGCGGAAAACCCCACGATCCCCGGAACGGTGAAACCAGGCATTCTGCGTGGACGCGGAAGGCCGTTATGAAGCAGTTAACTCTGTTCCTAATTGCTATATTTTTCGTCCCGTTGGCGAAGCCTCTGAGAAATTGCTTTTTGTATTCAAAAATAGATATATTTCAATTGCATCATGTAATTTCACTGAATATGTGAATGAATCTTTGTTGTATTGAATGCGGTCTTAAATCTGTAGCATTGAATACTTGACGGCAAATTTCGTCCATGTTTTCATTTGTTGTGGCTGAAATAATAATTTTATCACGAAGCCACTTGTATCTATAATTTCCAAATACTGATGACCACCACATAATATTGTATATCCATATGAAAAAATCATGAACGATATATTGTATATTCATGAACGATATATTGTATATTCATGAACGATATAAAATCATTTGCCAGTGTCATGAAAAATTATATATGCAAGATATTCGGACATTGGGTTTTGGTTGAAAAAAAGAGAAAGAGAGTGTCAGGGGCTTCAATTGACGTGGTACTTATTCTTCGTCTTTTCTGGTCCAGAAAAGTTTTATTTCGGGGTGCTGCGCGCTTCTTCTATGCGTTTCACAAGACCGGGTCTTTCCGGGCGCGAAGCGCCATATACGACTCTTTATAAGAAACTTATTCTTTCTTATAAAAAACCATTAATGTGAACTTACAATTCTCTAATAATAATCTTGACAGAAATCTTGGCAAACTTTGTTACTAATATGGAACAGTCTCGGAATTGAGATTTATTTTAATATGTTCACATAAAGCGTAAAAGGATTGTTTTTCATTGTCACCAAATGAATTATTATTATCCATTATTTTGAACATAACGTATATAAACAATTGGTTGACCTTTGGAACCGTTAATGTCTTTAACGTATCTGGTATAATATCCCAGTTTTTTGTATTCAACATATTTTCCACCATTAGAATTTTTTCGTCATTGTAGTCAATATAATGTGGATTTATTATTGTTTCACCATTTTTATTAGTAATAGTTTTAGGGTTTCTTTGTGATATATTATCAAATGTTTGAGAATTTGTGTCGTCGCTCATAAATAAAATATATATTAGTTTTTGAAGTCTTGAAAAATCGGGTTTTTCCGGTCCTTTATTATGTATTGAATTGTTATGTTTATGTTACAGTTAGGTTCAAATATTTGGATATATTATTTGAACCAAATAATAAAAATATGTTTTTAATTTGTTTTAGATTTAGAATTCCGCTTGCGATATGATGAATTTGTGTTCCAATTTGTGTGATATTCACTGTCAAAATCATATTTGAGTGAGTGAGAAACTCTCTTTATTTTGCGCGCAAATTATTATTACGAAATTGCAAATGATTTTTGATGGTATGGTACAAAAGGCGGTTATGAGCAGATAGAGCGCCGCGCCTGCTAGCCAAGGGTCGTACGGTTCAATTTCCAGGGTGGGGCGGGGGCGTAGCCCCATATGCGACTCTATTCAGATAATGGAATTGGATTTGTGTTTACTCCGGGGTGCTTCCACGAATATGAATTCATCGTCATTACATCTCTTCTATGTTTTACGTACATAAGTAACCGCTCTATTCTATCCAGCCTTGATTCAACTGCAGTCATTGTTGAATCCATTTTACTAATGGCTTTTTCCACACTTGTCATTCTTGAATCCATTGTTCTGATGGCTGTTTCCACACTTGTTATTCTTGAATCCATTGTAGTAATGGCTTTTTCCATACTTGTCATTCTTGAATCCATTCTTGTAACGATATAATTTGCAGTACGTTTTATTTTCGTTTCAAAAACGCATTGTGGAAATGAACTGATAAGAATTAATTGTTTCCCGCAGCCTACACCCTTCTGAAAGTGCGAACCTGCACGTTCGCACTTTGATTAAATAATTTTGGGCGGTTTCGTGCGTTCAATGTAACTATACTCAATACTATACAATATTATCTAGCAATGAGTAGTTCAAGCACGATGGAAACAAGAATGGTAGAAATGGAAACAAGACTGGGACGAATTGAACAATCGCTCATGTATGTTAATCAACTTAAACAGAGAGACGAAGACAATTTGAATTATTCACGGATAACACGCGCATCAGACCAAACCACTAAAAACTTTCAATCTTTTGTACACAGGTCTATGTCTAACAAAGAACTGATTACGGAATATCGGAAACGTGTGAAATCATCGGGGTCCACATTGACGAATGATGCTGCTTTTGAATATTTAGAGAACCATCACCCTCTCATGATGCCCCAAAAAAAGAGTGCTGTACTCTATTGGGACAAATTTCCTAGAGCTTTTAGTCAGCAACAAGATGCGGTCGTGGACGATTTTATGCAGTGTTACAAGAGGTATGGAGAATGTATGTGGGTGCCTTGTGACACACCTATTCAAAGAGTTGTTTTATCTGGAAAGAATATTGATGTAGTTTTGGTTCAAGATTTTGATGGAAATCCTTTGATTATTGTTTGGGATGGGAATGTCCATGAACTTTCAGAAACTGTTCTTTCGGAAGCGCTACTTTTCGTAAGTCTGTAACAGATGAAGTGCCGACATGTCAGGCGTTGATATGAAACTTTATTACCATTACGCAGTTTGTCGTTAACAATAGACTTGTCGCCGAATCTGATGATGGATAATATAGCAGCAATGTACGATGCATTATACTGTAGTGTAAATAAAAGACGCATACTTATTTGAAGGATATGCATAGTTTTCGTCTTGGTAGAATTCTTGGCCAACACCAAACTCATTTGCAAATATGATTTGTTCACAATTGATCTTGTAGTTCAGTTCATCAGTAAATATGCAACCCTGGTGCATTTGTAACACACATACGGTATAGTATGACTGAAATGTATAAATCATGCCATCATATTTGTACAAAACGACAGTGTGTCCGTCAAACTTTCCTATGAAACGAACTATCAAAGCAATGCGACTCGTATCATTTTTCCATTTCTCAAGTACATCCGTCCACTTTGTTACGTTGAACGTGAGAAATTCATTGTTATACACATGATTAGAACCAGTATTACAATAAACCCAATCTTTGTGCATGTTTCCAAGAATAGTCGCCCAACAAGCTCTTGCGTTCAAATCGCACCGAGTAGTATCGTCCTTCCAGTAATAACCCATCCAACAAGTAACTGATTTCGCAATATCAATCGGTATTCTATGTTGAATCAAATGTTCATGCTGCACAGGCTTCATATCTATGTCCTGTATATTCAGTTGGAAACCTACGGTTAGCATTTCAAGTAGTAGATTACGTTTGTTCTCAATTACCTTATTTCGTTCGTTTGCGAGATCAAACATTTGTTTCAGTGTTTTGAAATCATTGTCAAGCCGTGTAAGAACTTCTTTTACATTTTTCAATTCTTCTTGCGTACTCTTCAATTCTTCTTGCATACTCTTCAATTCTTCTTGCGTACTCTTCAATTCTTCTTGCGTACTCTTCAATTCTTCTTGCATACTCTTCAATTCTTCTTGCGTACTCTTCATATCTACTTGCAATAATAATACTAAATATAATTATATCACTGTTGGCGTCCTAAATGAAAAAGGGTGTTAAAGGAAACATTATAAATCTGTATTATGTTGAACACTGAATGCAGCAATTGCTTTGAAAACGATGTCGTAATTGCAGAATTAAAGAGAAGGATAGATTCCTTGTTTACGCGACAAATGGTAAAAGATAGAATGTTTTTTGTATTACGACAATTGCTGACGAATCATCCACGTATCTTTGCGAATTCTCAGACACTAGACGAACCACCGATACAAGACGAGCCGCTTCGCCAAGAAATGAACCCTGAAATGGCATCAGAATTAGTAATTCACTGGATTACTTATTACATCTCGGGGAGCAAACAAAATTGCGATATAAATGCTAGAGCGTGTTGGGCTACCTTGTGTGGGAATTTAAATCGCAGATGGGTATTTGCGGCAACAATTGTAGACCCTGAATTCAATAAAGCATCGCTTTGTGAATGGTCTGCCGCGCGAGAGAATTGGTTAATAGATCCAACACAATCAATTATGTTTGTTAGATTTATTGATTCTAGTTCTTCTGATGGGATAAATGGACATTCTGTTGTGAGTTACAAATACAAGGATAAAATATGGACATTTCAAGCATTTTGCGACGTGTGCATTTTAAGATTATTGGATTTTGATATATTTGGAACACGAGACGGTTCCCTTATTAAAAATCTTATGAATAATGAACCGTTAAAGTCATGCAATTTTTATTTATGCGGAGTGGACGAATGCAATGATAAACATACGGTGTATGCAAATAAATGCAGATACTTGACAAGATAAAGAAATCATAATTAGACTTTCTAGATAGAAGTATTCATTATCTTACTAATAGTTTGAGTCAATTTATCATCTCACAACAATGCTTTCTGAATATTTACTTGAGACAAGTTCAGTAGCATATTCCCACCAGGGGCAAGTGTAAATACGGATGCATTCAATTGGGGTACCATTTTTCTCTTTCAATCTTTCGTGGTTTGGGAACGCATTACCCGAGGTGTTTCGTAAAATATTCGTCCAATTCAAATGTAGCTCTTTATTTTTTGAAGCAAGTGAACAATACGAAAAAAACTGATGACAGTCGTATAATTCTTGTGGTGTGTCAAAATAAAAAACTGCATTTATTCCTAATACGATATATTGGGGTGAAACTACATATTTTGGTTGCTTTATAAATTCGGTTAGGCACTTGAAAGATGTGGCGATATTTGTCATTGTCTTGTATTTATTCCTATAATTAGTTACATTTGATACACAACGATTCGTTATATACTTGTCAAAAAATATTTCAATTTGTATATTTAACCCTCTATTGCGTAATGATTCAAGTATGCGAATTTCGGTTTCTGATTGACCACAGCACATGAAAATAATAATATGTGAATGTGATTTATCATCTACAAGTTTATCCAACACATACTCTGAAATATCATCTATATTATCCATATCTATGTTTAATGAATCATTAAATTCATCACTTGGTACACGAATCATAAATATGAATAAAAATATCTCTTTATGTTGTAAATTACAAAACTGAGAATACAGTTATGCTCACATAGCGTCTCAAACTTTAATAGAGCAACACAATCTATAAAGCTATTGTAAAGTCGCTTCGCTCCCCGCCGACATCTCACTACGTTCGGGTCGCCGAATAACGATGAATCTACGTGGGGGGGCGAAGCCCTATAAGAAGCATTATAACAATAGTCTCGCTTCCAAACAATCCAAACACGAAATAAAACGTTTTATATTATCATTCATATGCCGTATAGTGTAATCCCGTTTGTTTTCTTCATTTTGCGTAATCTTTAATTGTATATTACCTAAAAGGTCTGCCACTATACAGAATACTTCAAAATAAGGTTTTCCGTTGGGTGATGTTGAAATGTAAGGTTTTAAGTTTTGTTCTATATTCTCCGGGTTGAATTTTAATTCTTTACTGCATCTAACAAGAATTGAAATAAAAGGTTTGACCGATTCCTCAAGTTCATATGAATTTGCCATGTCATCATCTGCTTTGTATTTGAGCATCAATTCAATTATTTTCCAATGTTCGTAGTATTTATGAACTGAACACTCAATCTGTTGAATTGACCGGCTCAAGATTAGGGTTGTAGCACATTTGCAAATTTCTCCGATAGAATAGATTTGCCCCTTCCTAATTGTAATAGTCTTTCTTAGATACTCCAAATCGTCAGTGCTATCGTTTTCTGGATTCCAAGTAGAAATAACATACCATAATATATCATCAAATCTTTGACGTTCTTTAATGTCCATTCTATTATAGTGTGATGACCAGTTATAAATCCATCTGAATCGCCTTGAACCGTAAATTCCAAGCCAAAACATATACTAAGATAAAGTAGTTCAGGTGTTCTATACCTTTTCTCATTCTCTTTTTGTAAATAAATGTACTTTTTCGTTTTGTAAAACTTTGTAATTTGTGTTCCAATTTGTGTGATATTCACTGTCAAAATCATATTTGAGTGAGTGAGAAACTCTCTTTATTTTGCGCGCAAATTATTATTGCGAAATTTCAAAAGATTTTGATTGGGCGCGGCCGGGGGCGGATCATATGTGCATATGAAGGCAGATATTATTTTTTACACACCATTTGCAAATTGTTTGTAATGATGGTATCGTTGTTATACACATACTTACCGCAATTAGCTAACTGGGTATCTACAAAAATATTTAGAAACATATCTGGTTATGAATCTACGATGTGGCCATGGAGAAATGAATGTTGTTTTGGAGAACTTTGGTTGGGTGATTTTCGTATTTATTTGTTACAGTACACAGAGGTAGATGAATTTTATACGACAAAACTTGAAGTTGTTTTGAGAAGTTGTGAATTACATTCTTCAATCGCAGATACAAATCTATCCAGTCTTCCATCAAATATTGATAGAATTCCCGAAACAGAGTGGTTTCAATGGGAGTTTATCCATGAAATTTCCAGAAGATTTAAAGTCAATACTGATAAAATAGGATGGAAGATACTCATAACTCTAGTAACACATGCCGAGAGTACAGGAAACGTCGTACTTCATCGGGAAATCCTTTCAACATTATGTTTGCATTCTTGGTCAAACGAAGATGTGAAGTATCTACTTGAGTTTGCGTCTAAACATCCCGATAACGAAAGTCTGTTGGATGTAGAAAGTTATAAATTCATATGTAAGGCATTTGCTAAACATTCATGCAGAGATTCATTATTATGGGGAACTTTTATGCGTATCCTTCCCAAGGGATATGACGAAGAATCAATTCTGGATTTATCGGAACATAAACTAAATCTCAAATGCATTCTTGAGGTGATTAAAAACGTTCCAACAAATGTAACTTGTACGATATGGGAATTTGTTTATAAATTGATACAAAACCGAGAAAAAATTAACTTTATGAATTCCAATATCGGGTCGGATATTGAACAAATTCCACCAAGTCAATTACAACCTATGTTAGAAAAAATATACGAAATACTCACCGTTCCATACGAATGGAATCATCAGAATAAATTCAAGTTGTTGAGTTGTGTACACGGGCTCATTGCTTTTGAACCTTACTGGAATTTATGTAAATGGGAGCCACGTGGCACAATTCCGCCCCTCGTGAAAAGTTCCATTAAGATATTCGTATTTCAGAATGAATATGAATATAAACATTTTTTCTTACGTCTTGAGACATTTGGGAGCTCACAAGATTGATTGGCAGTACTCCAAATATCTACAAATTTATTTTATATCATATAAAGATCTATTCGGCCGTAATATGAACTTGTCTTGTCATTCTCTAATAACAATTTTTTGTAAACATACTTTTTTGTTTTGTAAAACTTTGTAATTATCGTTCCAGCTCCAATAATATCCTCTGTCAAAATCATATTTTAGTGAGTGAGAAACTTGCTTTATTTAGCGCGCAAATTATTATTGCGAAATTTCAAAATGTTTTTGATTGGGCGCGCCGTCCCCGTCACTTTCCTTAGCTTATTTGCCAACAATTTGTCCTTCTAGTCTTTATTGATATAAATACCGAATAGTTCATTCTCTTTCTATCAAGAAACCCCATGTACGACTCTTTTTACATATTTTTTATCTGAATTTTATGTCCAACACTGATGCTTTGAGTATTTGTGGTGTTGTTCTTGGTAGCATGGGAACCAATTAAAACTTGGATTATTGATTGCTATACATGTGGTGGTGGAGAATATTTGGAAGCAAGAGATACAAATGGCTGGAAAACACAATTAAAACGAATCATAGAGAATTGCGCAATCCAGAAGACACTGATGACGCGATACGAAATGTGGTGGCTTCGTGGAATGTGCAAGACGTAAACTTGGTTCATCTTTATTATGCGATTGAAATGCGCAACAAGAATTGTAATATATTTTCTATAGAATCTATCTGCAACGGTATTCTAGACATATTACATTCCAAAAACGCAAATATTTATAGTTGGAAAATTATTGAAGAAATGATTCAGCGGAAAAGTGAACCTGTACTATCAACAAACGACAAAAGACTACGTAGAATGGTAATGCGCGAATGCCACGACGCTATTATTTCTACCGCAGAAATATCTATACAACAGTCTTTTCAACCATCCTCTTCAATGGAGTTAGATAAATGCGTGGCATATGAAATGAAAGATAAGTTGGATAAGTTGCATTCGTTATGTATTTCAAAAAGGTCTGGTGTCATGATCGGAGAGGATGGTACAGAATGTAATACATTTGAAGTTCTTCTCAAAACATTATCTATGTTATTCAAGTCCAATTCGTTTGAAGAAAACAACGAGTTAATAAAATTTCCTGCAAAAACTCAACTAAGGATTGCCTTACATAATAAGAATGTTCTCAATGAGTTTTCCATTTTTATTGATCAATTAGAAATTGAGAAATTATTTTATCGTCCACAGTTTTCAGATGTATTGAATATAAGCCAAACAATTACATGGGAGTGTAACTTTTCAATCCCATAAACAAATAACTATTACATAATGATACCCGAAACCCGTCCCTGCAATACCCAAAGTCAAACTTAACATTCAAATTTTGCCTCACTAATAAGCCTAATAACAAATAATTTGGGATGGTGAGATTATGAGCTTACAGTGTCCCATGTTTGGTCTCCATATATTGCCCATTGTTGTTGCTTGTACAGCTTGCACTTATTTCCCAAATACCCAAATTCGTAGCTGTTAGTCCATATAAGAACAAAAATTTTGATGTTTTGACGACCAATCGGTTCCATGTCTACGATATTATAAGTATTCGTAATATCACGAAGATAAAAGTCGTCGGGCACAGCTATCTCATCACCAGCTTCATTAGCAAAATACATTTGTGCCATACCAGGACCACAGTAAGCCAATACAGCAAACACATTGTCTTGTAATTTTGTTTGCTTAAGTTCATCCCGAAGAAACGAAAATGACCCATTCATATCTGTGTTGTCCAGAAAAGGTAAAGTAGTAGTCATTGTTATATAACATAGATGGAGTTTTTCTATATTGTTCAAAAGAACTTACCAAGTAAATACTGTCTCATTTTGGCTGCTTGAGATACGCTTTGTCGGAGTAAAGTAGTTTCTTGAGTTGAGATGCAGTTGAAGCCTCCACGAAGATTTTGCAATGTTTTTTTTTGTTTTTTACCGTAAATTTCGTTTTTGTTTCCCGACAATTTTACTTTATGGCGATTTTTTAAGTCTTTCTGATATTTCTGCTATTTTTGCGGTTTTCGGCCCGGGGCGAAGCCCCATATACGACTCTTTATACGAAACTTATTCTTTCTTATAAAAAACCATTAATGTGAACTTACAATTCTCTAATATTTGCTTTTTGTAAATACACTTTTTGGTTTTGTAAAACTTTGTAATTAACATTCCAATTTTAATGACATCCTCTGTCAAAATCATATTTGAGTGAGTGAGAAACTTTTGTTATTTGGCGCGGAAATTATTATTGTGAAATTTCAAATGTTTTTGATTGGGCGCGTTTCACTGGCCAGGATCCTACGTCCCGGGGCGAAGCCCCATATACTGTCCTTTATAATAAATTTGTTCAACCATAATATTTGTTAATCTGTAATATAATAATCTTGTTAACACTTTTTTTTGTAAAAATAATTTCATTTTGTAAACAGAAATTTAAACGTAGTAAAAAAGTTCGTTGTCTTTTTTAGAACATCAAAAAGTGGTAATATTCAATGTTTTATAATATTGTTACTATATATTGTAACAAGTATTTGTTTTGGTATGAACATAACCTTTTCTTTTCAGGACATGTTCTGAAAAGAGAAACCATATAAAGGCGAAGTTTGATGTCATATATAGAATGTTTTGCGAAACTTGCAATTACCAAACCGAAGTCAAATATAGGTTTGAACTCCATTTGCAATCTAAAAAGCATAAAACAAGGTCAGAAACCGAGTGCTTGAAATGCGAAGTATGTAATAAACCGTATGTCTCTCGCAGTGCATTATGGGCTCATAAAAAAAAGAATCATCCAGATGTACAGTTGAAGAAAGCATTTTCCAAGCTTTTGGATACCAGTGAAAACACAAGTACCCCTGAATGGGAAGTGATCAAGGTATTGGTAAATATGTTGAGTGATAAATCGCCACAGGTCATAAACAATATTACTAATATAACCAACAACAACACTCAATTCAACACTTTTGTTTTTCTGAATAATGATTGTAAAAATGCAATAAATATAATGGATTTTGTGAAGCAGATTGTACTTACAGTGGATGACTATGTGAAACTATCTTGGGGCGACCGAGATTCATTTATTAAATCTGTTGTGGAAATTTTCGTCAAGAATATTAATAAATTAGAAGTAAACCAGCGTCCAATTCACTGTATCAAAAATATCGGAGAAGATAAAACCATTCACGTACGTAATGATGACGAATGGAAAAAAGAATCGTTTGATGACATGCCTATTTTGGAAAAAGCGATAGGATTTTCACAAAAACAAATAATTCACAAAATGCCGTCCGTAATAGGGTCCGTAAACGCGTGTAAAGGCAGATTCAAGAGGATAAATGATGAACCAAATAAACCCGAAAACAGTGCAAATATTATAAAAAGGGTTGTCCGTGAAATTTCTGAAGATTACAAGACACTGACGATCAATTAATAAAGTTCATTTCGTTTCATTTGAAATTATTACATTTTGTAAAGAGAAATTTAAAAGTAGTAAAAAAGTTCGTTGTCTTTTTTAGAACACCCAAAAACTACAATTTATGAACGCTTAATTATTTGTTACTATATATAGTAAGTTCTATTATATATAGAACGATAAAACGGTTATTCTTTTTAGAACATGTTCCGAAAGGCGGCGGCGGTCTCGGAACGAAGAAGCCCCTATAAGACTCTTTATAAGGTTCTCTTTCGCGGCCGGCGCTTCGTTCCATATACGACTCTTTGTACGAACCTTGTAAAACCTTGTAACTATCGTTCCAATTTTAATGATATCCTCTGTCAAAATAATATTTGTGTGAGTTATAATTCTTTCATCAAAGAGAACCTAGGCTTTTACAGCTACTCAACGGTTACTTGTGATTACATATAAAGATTTATTCCACCATAATATGAACTTGTGTATACTTTTTGTTCTTTGTTTTGTAAAACTTTGTAATTATCACTCCAATTTTAATGATAATCCTCTGTCAAAACTATAATTGAGTGAGTGAGAAACTTGCTTTATTTGGCGCGGAAATTATTATCGCGAAATTTCAACAGATTTTGATTGGGCGCGCCGCCCATGTCTAATAACTAATCCTTGAATATTGTATAATAATGCAGTGCTTACATAAAAAACAATTTTCAAAATACGGTGGTGGAGAAAAGTATTATATAGATTGTACGACTTATGCTCAAAATAGTGATTCTATTGAAATTCAAGATTTTATCAGGTATACTAAAAAATCAGATATTGCGGTTTTAACTGCGGTCGCAAATGACGAGACTATTAAAAAGAAGAATCGCCATATTGTTGTTAAAATCGGTCCTACAAATAGAGTTACGAAAGAAGAGTTTTATTTTGGGAAACGACTTTCTGAAACGAAAATTCCCGGATTCATCAAATATATTTGTTTATTTTCGTGTTACGATGATACCAAAGCAGGTTCAACATATATTGAACCCAATAAAATCAAAATATGTAGCGCCTCTGCAAAAACTGAAAAGAATAGAAAAGATGTTCTAGTCATGCCTCTTATTCAAGAAGGTTCTTTTGATAACTATCAATGGACAAACGAAGATATACCTTTATTGAAATGTTTAATGATCCAATCAGTGTTATCCCTTGGTTCGGCTTTTGAAACTGCCGGGTTCATTCACGGAGATTCCCATTTGGGTAATATCCTTTTCAAAAAAACAAAAAGCGAAACGATTACATACTCGTTTCACGGCGGCGGCGGCGATATAAAAGTCCCGACATTGGGCTACAAAATAGTTATTATGGATTTTGAAAATTCGCGTATAGACTGTCGCGTCAATGATCCTATTGAAAGTAAATTGTTCTGGAGAGATATAGAACTGTTTTTCAGTCGTATCAATAGTTTAACTACAGATACTTATTATATTCAATGGAAAAAAGGTGATATTATGAACTTTATTGAGACCATGAGTGATCAAACCATGCCCCCAGATAACGTACTGCATTTGGTAAATATGATTTCTGACTCTGAATTCGTTTTTACTCGCATTCCACCAAAACCAAAATATAATCCCGACGTGGATTGGTAGAGTTCAACAAAGTTTTGGTTATGAACCTGTTATTTCATTCTCTTTTTGTAATTAATGTACTTTTTCGTTTTGTAAAACTTTGTAATTATAATTTAAGTTTTAATGATATTCACTGTCAAAATCATATTTGAGTGAGTGAGAAACTTGCTTTATTTGGCGCGCAAATTATTATTGTGAAATTTCAAAATGTTTTTGATTGGGCGCGGCGGGGCGAAGCCCCATATACGACTCTTATAAGGTTCTCTTTCCGGTTGCGCAGCTAGCGAAGCGCCATATACGACTCTTTATAAGAAACTTATTCTTTCTTATAAAAAAACATTAATGTGAACTTACAATTCTCTAATAATAATCTTTTGTTGATGAACATTTTCTTGTTTGAAACTTTGTAATTTGTGTTCCAATTTGTGTGATATTCACTGTCAAGACTATATTTGGGTGAGTGAGAAACTTTCTTTATTTGGCGCGGAAATTATTATTGCGAAATTTCAAATGCTTTTGACGGGGCGCGGCGGGTCTCGGAACGAAGAAGCCCCATGCATGTACGACTCTTTAGAAGTTCCCTTTTCGGTTGCGCAGCTAGCGAAGCGCCGCATAAGACTCTTTATATGAACTTATTACTTTTCATATAAAGATCTATTCAACCATAATGTGAAATTCTAATTCTCTAATAATAACTACTTGTTGATGAACATTTTCTCGTTTGAAACTTTGTAATTTGTGTTCCAATTTGTGTGATATTCACTGTCAAAACTATATTTGGGTGAGTGAGAAACTTTCTTTATTTGGCGCGCAAATTATTATTGCAAAATTTCAAAAGATTTTGATGTGGCGCGTTTCACTGGCCAGGTTCTTACGGCCCGGGGTGAAGCCCCGTATACTGTCCTTTATAATAAATTTGTTCAACCATAATATTTGTTAATCTGTCATATAATAATCTTGTTAACACTTTTTTTGTAAAAATAATTTCATTTTGTAAACAGAAATTTAAACGTAGTAAAAAAGTTCGTTGGCTTTTTTAGAACATCAAAAAGTGGTAATATTCAAGGTTTTATAATATTGTTATATACATGATTTGTTCAACCATAATATGAACTTAGCATTCTAAGTAACTATTATACAATAGTATTTCAGAATTTAATCTATATTGTTTAATTCGTCGCAAATGGTTTTGATCATAGACCTTGAATCTCCTTCAAAATATTCATTTCCGATGTCTCGCCGCAGTTTATACTTCTTTTTGAAAAGGACGAGTAATTTTGTTTCGTCTATGCGACAATCATTTGATAATATTTGCAACAATAACTGACTCCCTTTTGGATATTGACAAAATCTATCATTCTGTTTTTGCTTGGTTCTTCCAATCTTATACACAGATTCATTTGTTTTTATAAATTCTCTTTCTTGTAGAAGGTATATATATTGAGGTAACTCATTTTTGGCGCGGGGACAGTCTTGCGAGGCGGTTATATCAGCTGCTTGTTTTTGGCCTATGTTTACGACATCTATGGTTGTTATGTTATTTACGGGTTGTGCAGGAGGTGGATGAGTTTTTGTTGCACATTTTTTCATATGTGTACATAAATTACGTTTACATGTAAATTTGTTTTTACATAATTGGCATTGGTGAATTTTTTCCGGGGGTGTGTATTCTTCAGTTGTGTTTTGTAAACGAATATGTTTGGCGGTCAGTTCGTGTTTATTTAAAAGGAATTTTGATTCTGTTGAAAATACACAACGTACACAAGTAAAGTTTGGCATATGTATAATATAGAGTAATCATAAGATATATTTAAGTATTTTTTTAAGAGTATTTAAGAGTCAACCGGGAAAATGGGAATCACGAATAATAACATTGTTCACCAAATTTCGCCAAAGAATACGAGATGAGTTTGACCAGAAATATAGAGATAAAGAGAATGATGAATTATTTCCAACTCAAAAAACGAATTTTGCTTACATTGGACCAGAACGACAATGAATATAATGAATTACTTAGACTGATATACGGAATCACGAGAAATATGAAAGTTGAAGATACAGAATTACAAAAGGGGCGAGTAGCGCTTGAATAGAGATCTAACCATATAAATATTATTTTTGAACGGGGGCGAAGCCCCATATACGATCATTATAAGTTCTCTTGCCGGGCGGGGCGAAGCCCCATATACGATTCTTTATACGAAATTTATTATTTCATATAAAGATTTATTCAACAACAATATACAGCATAAGAACCAGGTTATATCAGTTTTATATTGAAAGTTTATAATGTTAAATAATATTAGAAATAATAATATTTAATTGTCAGTCATTTCTAATAAGAAATATCAAGGTATATAACAAATTGGAGTAACAGTTAAAGCCTCAAATTCCGCGCCGCCCCTGAAGACAATATAAAGAAGCTCGTTCGCGAAAAGAATCTAAAAATTATTGGATATTATGTTGATATGGGAAATAGACAATTAGATGCAACAAAGGTGATTGTACCCTGCCTAGATTTCAAATTTTCATCGGAAGAAAAGGCGTTTTTGACTATATATAGTAATATGAATGATGTGTATATTCGTACAACCGATTGTAAAACAAACGCAGGTTTTGGTTCAGTTTATACCAAGAGTGAAATAACGTCCTCTGAATTTCTTGATTATACCAGATTAGTTGTACATGATGCACTGAATAAAAGAAATCAATTAGATGAACCGATAATCAATATCATTGTCGGGACAAATATTGGGTATGAAGATACAACTTTCTCTGTGAATAACCAAGAACTAATGTTTGATACAGTCAAGAAATTGTTGATTTTTATGGCAAACATTTCCACAATACACAAGTTTTCCAAATAATGCCGTTAGGATATGCGAGCGTCATATATTGGTTTATCCGGAACGTGAATGAATGAAAAGGTAGATTTTTCAATCATTGGAATCAATTGTAATACATTCACGTTTTCTCGTGCTTTCTGAACCTGGGACGCTGCACCTTCGGGAAATGGCATCACTTTGCTACGAACCCGAATTTCAATAATGTCGTGTACCCCAACACAGTATAAGAACCAGGGTTCAGACCATATAACGCCTTCGTCCACCATCTTAATCAGCAGTTTTCTTAATGCGTTTAATGTTGTATTTAATAATGTTTTATCCATTCCATTGGTTGGTTCATATCTGAGCTTAGTCATACAATATACGATTTCCCAAGCTCTTCCACGCGAATTTGTCGGTATGGAATTCACGACTGCACATACAGTCTCCAATGAAAACACCTCTCTGGTAATGAGAGTCGCGCCTTGATCGGGATCCGAACGCATCTCAATAGAACTCAATAATGCTGTGTAGTGCTTATCTGTATGATGGTGAGAAAAAGAAATCGTATTGAACACTTGACGAAAGATATCGTCCACATTTTTATTATCGCGAAGTGCGTTCTTCATTTTATCTTCTAGCCACTGGTAGCGCCATGTTCCCCAGAATTCATGCCACCACATGTATTTATATGTCCATTGCATGAAAGGTTTACACCTTTTCTCATTTCAAATGACAAAAAAGAATAAAAGTAGTCATTGTATTTACTAGGTTCTATTTCCGGGCGATCGGCGATGAGCATATCATTAACACTGCGTGCTAATTCTAAGCGTTTTACTAGCCATGCTCTTACGGGTTGTCTGGCCGGGGCGAAGCCCCATATACGACTCTTTATAAGAATTTTATTCTTTCATATAAAGATTTATTCAAGCATAATATGAACTTACAATTATCTAATAATAATCTTTTGTTGATGAACATTTTCTTGTTTGAAACTTTGTAATTTGTGTGCTCCACTTTCGTCGGCTTGATTCGCCAGTAAAACTATATACAAAATATTTGTGGTAATATTATACGCACAAAAAAATGGGAGTCGGATATAGTAAAGAATCTACAATAAACAAGGAATATTTGGAAAAGTTTGCAACAAAAGAAGACTTGGAAAAGTTTGCAACAAAAGAAGACTTGGAAAAGTTTGCAACAAAAGAAGACTTGGAAAAGTTTGCAACAAAAGAAGACTTGGAAAAGTTTGCAACAAAAGAAGATTTAGCAAAAGAGGTGAAAACGTTTGTTGACTGTGTATCAGAAGTAAAACAATCATTTAACGAGTTAAAAACTTCTGTGGAGAATCTGGAAATTAAAATGGTTGAACTGACCGAATCTACCAGGCAAGAAAATTTAAGAGTAAACGAAACCATGATTAAATTGTATAACAAATATCGTTTTATTGATCTACAACATAAAAACAGGAACCAAGCATTGTCTATGTTGACACTGGATGAACTGAAACATGTAAATAGATTCAAGATAGAGCAGGATGCCTGTTCAGAGTTTCCTGTTTATTGCCTTAAAGGCGGCTGTACAAACGCATCGTCAGAAGCACACACGTTTTTTACAAACGCTCATTCATTAATGAGGGTACGTAAAATTGAAGGTGCGATACTCATTCATCCTCTAGGTCGCCCGTTAACATATTCCGATGGACAAATCCCAACCGATGAAAGTTCTAAAACACTTGAGGTTGTGGATGGCATGCACTGTTACTTTTATGATGAGGGATTATCTGTTTGGAGGGCAAGTCATTTTTCACCAGATGATATTGGTAAATATGGACAACGTCACGCACTGGTATTTATTCATACAGACAATAATACTGAAGAAGTAGGAGTTGATTGGAGCATTGGACAATTTTTGTTTAGTGATTTATCTGGAGTTCGTTTATATATACCATATTCACTGTCAAAACTATATTTGGGTGAGTGAGAAACTTGCTTTATTTAGCGCGCAAATTATTATTGCGAAATTTCAAAATGTTTTTGATCGGGCGCGGCGGGGGCGAAGCCCCATGTACGACTCTTTAGAAGTTCACTTTTCAGGTGCGAAGCGCCACATAAGACTCTTTATATGCACTTATTACTTTTCATATAAAGATCTATTCAACCATAATGTGAACCTGTCATTCTCTTTTTGTAAATAAATGTACTTTTTCGTTTTGTAAAACTTTGTAATTATAATTTAAATTTTAATGATATTCACTGTCAAAATCATATTTGAGTGAGTGGGAAACTCTCTTTATTTTGCGCGCAAATTATTATTGCGAAATTTCAAATGATTTTGATTGGGGCGCGGATCTATCGGCGGGGCGAAGCCCCATGTACGATCCTTATAAGTTCTCTTGCGGGCGAAGCCCTATGTACGAATCTTTATACGAAACTCATCAATTTGAATGACGATTTTGTTACGATATATGTTATACTTGATGGAATAATTTGTGAGTTTTTATAAACAATTTCAACCATCTTATCACAAATCAAACACCGCCGCATATGACATCTGAAATTTCTGTTAAAATCACGTTTTTTTGCGGCCTTGGTATTTGCATCGGTGGTACTGACGGAATTGTACAAGGATTTTTGTATCCCTATGCGTTACGCCGTGCACACCATTTGGTTGATACGGAACCGAAATATCGCCATTTGAAATCAAAATTACCGCCACTGACGAACCACTCTGAATTTCCTGCGGAAAAAGTGGAAGAGTATCGTAATGCAACAATTAAGTTCTATAAAAATTCGGATTTACAGTTTACGTATCCTTCCGCTGAAGAAATGGCTAACTTTATGACATGGCATTGGCTCATCTATCAAACCAATAATATCAGCAAAGAACCTTATCCAGACCCCGAATACCAAACGATGCGATTTGTACACCAAAAGATCTTACGACATATCCGTGAAATCAGCCATGTGGTTGCTGTGAAAGTGGAACAGTTCCACGACGAATATAAAGACGTGTTTATGCTACTACACAAACAAATTTGGGGAATAGGTGTGGACAATGCTATGCGTACTTGACGAAAACAAGGGTTTCATATAAATATTCTTCTCAGAGCAAGTGAGCCAAAATAGACAACAGTTTCAAATAGTTTTTGTATCTCCGCATCATTTCCACGTTTCATATCACGAATAACAAGGTCACATATACAATGTGCCTCTTGTGATTTTCCAAATTGTAATCCGGTCTTGCATAACAATACGAAACATTCACAGTTATTTTTCAGCCAGTTATAAGGATACTTCTTGTGCATTTTATTTTCAATAATTTTGATGATATTCTATGTCAAACCCATATTTGGGTGAGTGAGAAACTTGCTTTTTTGGCGCGCAAATTATTATTGCGAATTTTCAAAAGAGTTTGATGGGGCGGCGGTTATGAGCGGATATGGGTGCGGGCGCGAGCATATCGTCGCGCTTCGCGCTTCTCTATGCGTTTCACTAGCCAGGATCTTACGGGTCACTTTCCGGTGCGGGGCGAAGCCCCATGTACGACTCTTTATACGAATTTTGTTATTTCATATAAAGATTTATTCAACCATAATATGAACTTCCAATTCTCTAATAATAACTACTTGTTGATGAACATTTTCTTGTTTGAAACTTTGTAATTTGTGTTCCAATTTGATTGATATTCGCTGTCAAAACGATAATTATGTGAGTGAGAAACTTTTGGTATTCGGCGCGCAAATTATTATTCTGAAATTTCAAAAGATCTTGATGGGGCGGCGGTTATGGGCGGATAGGGTTCGCGCGCGGGCATATCGTCGCGCTTCGCGCTTCTCTATGCGTTTCACCGCGAAGTTCTTATTGTTCTCTTACGGGGCGGGGCGAAGCCCCATGTACGATCCTTATAAGTTCTCTTGCGGGGCGGGGCGAAGCCCCATGTACGATCCTTATAAGTTCTCTTGCGGGGCGGGGCGAAGCCCCATGTACGATCCTTACAAGTTCTCTTACGGGGCGAAGCCCTATGTACGAATCTTTATACGAAATTCATCATTTTATATAAAGATTTTGTTACGATTTGATTGAATAATTTGTGAGATTTAAGAAACAATTTCAACCATCTTATCACAAATCAAACACCGCCGCATATGACACCTGAAATTTCTGTTAAAATCAAAAAGTATTTTGTAAATGCGGGGATTTCCCCCTCTCCTTCCAACAATTGGAAAAATAGCCTCGTAACTATGTTGGCAACATTTTAATCTGTCAATTACGAGGCGTTTTTAGCATTATACATCTGTAATCTACCTCTTATGCTTGTTTCCATATCCCTCACTCAAAATATTCGGGTTAAGATGACTCGTAGTTTTTGCTGAAGTTGGTTTGGGAACATAACCGCCGGTGTAACAAAATGATCAACCAAAAAATGAACGCAGATGATGTGCCCGTCATGATCCACCTGCCGGAAAGTCTCCAAGTTCCGATGATATTTGCTGAAGGAAACGTAGCCGATGTAGTTGCTGAAACTATTCGCGCCGCTCATGGCCTAGAATTCGGTTATATACGAAGAACAAATGGCCAGACAGTCCTTTTAAACGAAAAATTGATTGCCAGTAGTAGCTATGAGTTCATAAATGGAGCGCATCGTACAGCAACTGCAACTGCAACAGGTGAATAAAATTTTCTGTTTCAAATCTACGCAACAATTATCCTGATGTTTTTCGTGTGATTTCAACTTTTCGTAAACATTAATATCTTTTCATTCTTATTTACCGACATATTACAATATTTGCGCATTGAACATTGAAATTCAAAACTCACTTCTTCCAACTTCCATTTTCCAATTTCCTCCCCTCATTCCCTCTGCAGGTAAATCCCACATTCCCATTTCCCCAAATTCTCCAACTTTTCTTCCTCGTCTTGTGAATGTTTCTCTTGAACTTCTCCCAATATCGTCGTCTATTCTGTGCGACGATGATGTTGCCTACTTACATCGTCGGGTCATATTCCTGAAATAGCCGAACTTAACTCATCCGTATTTCCTAATGTGTCACTTTGCGAGTTGTTGTTGAAAGGACTTCGCCGAATTTACTTTATTTCTGTCCAAATTTCTTCCGCAGCCACCGGTTCGTCAGTAGGGGTGGATGCAGCCGCTGCCTCGTCAGTAGGTGAGAATCAATTATTCATCTCATTCCGATTTGTGAACTTATTTCAAATTCTCGTTTGCACTTTCCAGGTGGTTCGGCTCGGGTACTGAGAATCTACAAAGGGAGACCTCCAGAGGATGAGTTTCTTGATTTTAGTATCCATTCTTTTGATGATCTGCCAAAACTTGTTGACGAGGTATGGTCTGAGTTCTCTTTTACTCGTTTATCTGTAAAATGCGTACAAAACGAGGCTGTAGTCAAGAACCTATCAGAAGTCGTAGAAGGCAGTCGGCTTTATTTGGTAGCGATTCAGACGAAGGGTTTCAGCTCCTTCAGCGGAACGGAAGCTTTGGTGTACGCAAAATTAAATATCAGGGACATTGCTTCCGTCGGAGTAGCAAACGATCAATTCGGCGACCTGACCAGTTTAGTAGAAAGCCAACTAACGAAACAAGTTGATATCGTAGCAGAGGAGCTTTTACGAAAAGTTGCGGTATTAAGTTTGATTACCGCTTCCGAGACTACGATGAGGGAATTTATGAGCCCAGTACTTATCGCTGCACTGCTTCTCATGGAAAATAACGACCACTTAAAGATGCATTGCGAGTTGCCAATTACTGGTGAAGGTGGAAATGGCCCCGTTGATTACGTGATCACATACAACTCGTTTGATATCGTTCTCACTGAAGCCAAGAAACTTGATATCGCAGCAGGGATGGCACAGAACATTGCCCAGCAAGTGGCGAGCAGGGAAGATTTTGTGAAAGGTCTTGCTCCCATCAAGAAGCGCAAGTACAGCGAACTCCTTGCGGATGTGAAGCTCATTCCTTCTTTCGGAATCGTGACTACTGGTGACGAGTGGTTGCTGTTGAAGTATTTTTACTCCACGGATGGAGATACTTCTGGAGGTGGTTATTGGGATCTTGTAAAATCAGAGACCTTGCCACTAAACTTCAAGGGAGGCAGATCAAGCGAAGCGTTACTCAAGGTTCAGGTCAAGAAGCTGCTTCTGAAGATTTGTGCGATGCTTCGCACTCAAATTGACGGGGTAGATGCGAATCCACTGACACAAAGGAGAAAGATTTCGTAGTTAGTAAGCTGATTGACGAACTCTGTACAGCAGAAATGAATTCCACATCAAGTTGACTGAATTTTCTGTAAAACCGCTTATCTGTCTGATCACAATCATTCTCATTTTTGTAAATTTTTGTCAGCAAAGTCCCTTGAATCAGGTCAATAGCGAGTAGTTAGAATGAAATTAATTTCTACCCTTGATCCATAAAGTATCTCTTCGGGCACGAAGCGCCCAGGGTAAGAGCCCGATAAGTATTGTCACAGGTAGGTTCAAAGTGCTGGATAAATTATTTGAACCTAATCCAATAAAATTTCTGTCCATAAACTATAATTTTTCTTTCCGGTCGCGAAGGTCCAATGTGGCCATAGATTAGGTGGAAGTGGAATTATTGTAATAGCCTTTAATAATATAAATATATAGCCACATACTCCGACACATTTATGTTCGTCGTCTACTCCTATCTAATCAAGAACTGACTTTGAGTAGGACAGAGCAATGTTGTATTAAAATGCTATTACCAAAATTCCACTTCCTCCATTGGAGTACTGTTGTCCGTAATTAGCACTTGTTCCTCCACCTCCACCCCCTGTGTTTGCAGCACCACTCATTGGGGTGTTTGTACCTACTGCAGTATTTATCGTGATACCACTGGGGTCTTGTATACCTTGACCGCACTCGCCGCCAGCACCACCACCCCCACAACCACCTTTGATATGTTGGAAGGCTCCTCCTCCTCCACCCCAATAATAATTTCCGTAAGGGGTTCCTGAAGGCGTAAAGTCTTTAATTCCGGTCAGATTACACTGTATTCCTGCGGAACCAGAACCAATAGTGGCGCCAGGCGTAGTGGTAGCTGGCCAGCTCATAGGGCTGTAACCTGTACCTGATGACCCTGCGCCTCCGCCGGCAGAAGATTGCCATGTTCCATTGACAGCACCACCTCCGGTATTTGCATAACAGTTATAACTGATGAAATTCCCCGGATTTGGATTGTAGATAACAGCGGCACCTCCTGGCCAAACTCCGTTGGAGTTGTTGTAATTAGAACCCCCACTTGCACCCGCTGCACCTCCACCGCTACCGCCATATATATTCCCTGCTACACCGGGCATACCATATGGAGCGCTATTTGTTTCAGTCGCTCCACTGGCGCCCCCACCTGCTTTTATATTTAACCCAGTATTCGTATTAAACGATAGACTGGTTAGTCCTCCCCATGTAGTGCCGAGACCAGTTGCTGGCGGTACACCCCCAGCTCCAACGTTTATAGTCATTGTATCACTACCTGCTGGAACATTCATACTAGCCATCACAACTGCACCCGCTCCGCCACCACCAGCATTACCGCGACCATTAGTACCAATACATCCTCCACCTCCTCCACCGCCCACTGCCAATACATACATTGTGGTCACAGAAGCTAGAGTATAAGGCACCGTATAGGTTCCACTAGTACTATTAAAAACGCAAACTTTGTATCCCGCAGTGGTCGTGCCATTGATATTAGGAGTACTTCCACTAAGAACCATTGCAGCTAGTCCTGCGGTAGTGGAAAATGGATACATGATACTAGTTCCGGTAAGACTATTATTATTGTTTAAAACAACATTGCCGTAGATATAATATTGTGTCGCTTTAGTAAGCCCGGTCAATGTCAATTGATATTGTTGATTTGGAACATAAACAGTATTAGATGAAACACAAAATACAGCACCACTACTAGTGTAAATGTTTACCACTTGACTGGTGTAATTATTGTTTGCTAAATAGAAATTGATTGGAATAGTAGTTGTCGTTGCTGTGCCAATGGTTAGACCATAAGGCGGCTCAACGGCTGTTGTCAATGGTGTCGCGGGCGCATACGAGGTTACCGTTCCGCCGCTAACATTATAAGTTGTCATACTGACATTATAAACAGTATTTCCACTGAGATTTTTAATTGCCAAAGTATTCACACTTGTTCCAGAAACGGTGAACACTGTGGATTTGGCTACATCAGTTACATATTCAGTGTAAATTGTCGTTCCGCTATTTTTACCTGTACTGAAATTCAACGCGATAGATGAACTATCAGTTACTGGCGTGACTAAATAAGCCCCCTGCACCGGAGTTATTACCGCAACATTACCGGTTACAGCAATATTTCCACCGACTGTAGTTTTAACATTTACGACATAATTGGTTGAACCACTGAGTCCAGTAATAGCATAATTACTCAAACTTCCAGAAACACTGCTAAAAAATGTCGCAGTAGTTCCAGTTCCAGTATAAACAGATTCAGTAAATACGGAAGTTCCAGTATTTATTCCTGCAATATATTGTACACCAATACTGCTACTATCCACCAAAAGACCACTCACGTTATACCCGCTTCCACTGGATAAAGTAACTGACTGAACTAAAGTATAATAGGGACTACTTGTACTGAGTGCTGTATTACCTCCAACGGCAGTTTGAACTTGCACTGTATACTGCGTATTTCCAGATAATCCAACCACGGTCGTAGGTGAACCGCTCAGAGAAATACCACTTAAAGTAACTCCATTATAACTTGCAATAGTATTGTATGCTAAATATGTTCCTGTCGCGACATAATTAGTTCCTGGAGTAAAAGGCATACTAATAGAGGATGAATCTACTATTGGAGTACCCAATACAGCATTTTGAACATTGGTTGTGATTGTTGATGAATACAATTGGACCGCCGAATTAATTACCGACATGACTTTTATCTGACCGTTGTTATATAATCTAAAGGGAGATTATAATGCTTGTAAACGATTGCGGCTATGAGCGAAGCCCCATATACGACTCTTTATAAGAAACTTAGTACTTCATATAAAGATTTATTCAGTCAATAATATGAACTTACAATTCTCTAATAATGATCTTGCATGTTCTTATGAGGCGCAGAGCGATGAGCATATCAGTCGCACTCCGTGCTTCTTCTATGCGTTTCACAAGCGAGGGTCTTGCATGTTCTTATGAGGCGCAGAGCGATGAGCATATCAGTCGCACTCCGTGCTTCTTCTATGCGTTTCACAAGCGAGGGATTTATCTGCGGGCGCGAAGCGCCATATAGTACGTTGTATATGAACCGTGTTTACCTTTTATATTCTTTAGTGTTTCATAAAGATGCTTACAAACCTATCAACTTATGAATTAAAAATGTTCAATAAAACATTTTTAATAAGAAATATAACGTTTAATAAGAAATATAACGATTAATAAAGAAATTGAGTAACAGTTGAAGTCTAGCATGTTCTTATATGGCGCTTCTCCCCCCTTAGAATTCAATAATTATATTATTAGGTTCTATTGCAAACATGCGGGCGCGAAGCGCCATATAATACCATGTACATGAACGTAATGACTCTTATATGGCGCTTCGCCCCAGTACAATTCAGCACCATATTTTTGGCTTTTTCCGGTGGGCGCAAAGAGCGACCTTGTACCCTAGCTACAAACTCAAGTACCAATCATTGAAATTCACGACTTTTTGGGGCCTTGGTATTTGGCAAATAGCCAAACCCAAAAAGTCGTGAATTTCAATGAGAATTCTATAAAATGTCTATATAAAAACATAAATCGGCCAAAAAAACACAAAAAAAACGCAAAAATAAACCAAATTCGTTGAAAATCTTAGTAATATTCTAAGTCAATATACAATTCTCTAAATACAAATCTACTTTTTAAATCTTTTTCTTTAACTAATAATCTACTTTATCAATAAGTATCAATCATTATCAATCATTATCAATCATTATCAATCATTATCAATCATTATCAATCATTATTAGTTCATTATCGGTCATTATCGGTCATTATCAATCATTATCAATCATAGTCCTTCATATTTTATACCATTCACCTACCCTGACCCTCCAAGTAGTACTCAAAATCATGTCTTACTCTCTACGTACTAAGATTTTCAACGAATTTGGTTTATTTTTGCGTTTTTTTTGTGTTTTTTTGGCCGATTTATGTTTTTATATAGACATTTTATAGAATTCTCATTGAAATTCACGACTTTTTGGGTTTGG